>ERZ724506.116-NODE-116-length-31384-cov-6.078138_pt1 | contig 31384 bp, 22 predicted proteins | sample MGYA00376039_ERZ724506 | MGnify/ENA primary metagenome ERZ724506 (study PRJEB28724, sample SAMN07190887) | wastewater metagenome | isolation source: effluent of sewage treatment plant in Hong Hong | place: USA: Christiansburg, Virginia | collected 2016-03-01 ... | reverse complement strand
TTAATCATATTCGGAGCTGCTAATACAATATGTATTTCATGATCTTAAATTAGTTCTGACTCTACAAAATCATCAGAAAATCCCTGAACTGGTCGATAATAATAAATTTAAGCATCCATTCATGCAAACTGCTGTGATGTTTCTTGGTTAGTTCTTATGCTTCATACCATATCTTATTTATAGAAAAGTGAAGTCGAAGAAGGATTTTTTGGAGAGGTCTGGTTTTATGAAATAATAATGTCCTGTATATTTGCCTTTCATTCCTGGAATTATGGATTTGTTATCGTCTTTACTCGCATATATATCGTTGGGGCTGATTGCAGGTTCAGTATGGCAAATATCTCGTGGAGGAGTTATAATAACAACCGCAATATTTTCAAAAATATTTTTAAGTAAAAAATTTACAAAATCATCTATCCTTGGATGCGTGTTAGCATTCGTAGGAATCACACTGGTTCAAATATTCTAGATAACTTTAAGTGATAAATCAGATAAAAAAGATACAGATCATACAACAACCTAACAGATTATCGGAGTCGTGTTATTACTTGTATCTCTTGTTTTCAATACAGCTGCATTAATAATCGAGAAGATATTATTTAATAAGTATTCTATTCATCCATTGAAGATGGTGTATCTGGAGGGATTATTTGGATTTGTAGGAATTAGTATAATCATATTTATTCTGAATTTTGTTACTTGTCCTGAAAGTTTTCAATAAAAATGTATATTTTATGAGGGAAAGTATTATTTTTAGAATGTTCAGGTGTTCTATGATCAAATTTCTCAAAATCTTACATTGTTTTTATATATTGTTGGGCTCCTATTTTCGATAGGAATATCTGTACCTCTCGCAGTTACAATATCTAAAGTAATAAACCCTGTCTCCCGGTCTCTAGCTGATGTGTGCAGAACCGTCATAATATGGTCATTTTGTATACTATTGACCTTCACAATTGGAAAAGATAATGACGAGTATGCTCTTTAAGAAACAGGATTGTTATTAAATTTACTAAAACTAATTGGATTCATTTTCGTAGTATTGGGAACAATGATCTATCACGATATCATCCGAGTATTTAAATAAGATGATAGAAAAGATTCCTCACTCCTAACTGAATAAAGTGGAACTTTGGATATAGATAATGATAGTATCCTTTCATAAAAAAAAGCAAATAGTTAACCTTTGATCAAGACAAGATAGTCACTTATGTGATATTAAATATTGTACAATTTATATTTATTTATATGTATATGTATGTGTATAAGATGAATTCTCTATTGATTTATTTTATTTATTTTTTATTTTCGATATTTAGTTCATTATAAATTTCATCTAATTAGTCATATGCTCGGAAAGATCACTGATACAGCAAACATTCTGTATTTTTTAATTAATCTATAGGAAAGCCAAGATTACCAAAGATGAGCTTGAATAGAAGCTAGTGCAAGCTACATCGGAATAAAATTGGCAAACGCCTACCAATGTGCTTCATTAAATTGCTAATGCTGCATATAATCAGTACTTCATTATTTTATTAAGTTAAAAATGGCAGAAGATCAATGATTTTATTTGGGATAAGTTGAAGAAAAAGACTACTTGGAGGAAGATTGTTAAAGTAATGCAGTTTATATTTTATAGGCTCTCAATCTTGTCGAATTTTTACTTAAAAATGGTCCTTCCCATGCGATTTCTTCCTTCAAATACGATGTTTATCAGTTCAGGACCTACTCTGATTTTGAACTACGCTAAGGAGCTGTTGATAGAGGTGAAGCAAGTAAAACATATTCTTAATAATAGTTCGATAAAAAGCTAAACAGATTGTATAACTACTATCGAACGATGAACATCTTGAGGAGTAAAGATAAAAAGCTAAAAAAATTAGATAAAGAATGGCAAATATTACAGGTGGAGTGAGTTATGGGACATCTTATGGAAGTTCTTATGGGAATTCTTTCAACAATGGTGGAGATAGCAAATATCAGAGCTTTAATAATAAAAATTATGGAGAAAAAGGATCCACTGGCTATGGAAATAATGACCAAGGTGGATTAGGAGTGTATGGAGATTATAATTATGGAAAATCTACATTAGATAAGTATAAAACAGATGATAAAAAAAATAATGGCCCATCTCTGAACAAACCTCTAGTTCATGCTGATATAACAGGAACAGGTTCAGAGGGTTTTAATTAGACGAAAAAACCATTCGAGAAAATAGCAAACAAATTACAAAAGCCTCAACCAAAATCTCAAACTACTCAATTAGTGAAGCCAAGTCCTCCAACTCCCAAAAAATAATAAAAGAAAGTTGCATAGAGTGAGAAAAAAACTAATTACTTAGATGATGATATCTTTACAATTTCAGATATAAACACTCAGGTCCAAACACCTGATGTTCTAATCACAGCACCCGTGAATACAAATGTTAATACTAATCAAGCTTTTAATCCAAATAATCTTTATCAACCTCAAGTCTCTCCCCCTCCAGTACAAAATCAAGGACTCAATTTTAATCAAACTTTTAATCAGCCTACATTCCAGCCAGCATATCAACCTCAGCCTGGAAATGGACAGCCTTTCCTCCAACAATCCTATGGTGCTCCTCTCCAACAACAATATGGACAGCCCTATAATCAAGCCCAACAATATGGAATTCAAAACTTAGGATATGGTTATAATCAACCAACCCAAACATATAATCAACCACCCCCAGTATATAACCAGCAACAGTCAAACAACCCATATCAAAATTTCCAAGCAAATCCTAACATATCTTTAAACAACTCTAATTTTGGAGCTTTGAATCAGCAGATAACCCTAGATACAAAAAAATAAAATGATAGTTTGATCAGCACAAATCAAGTCACTTCAAATGTAGATAATTATTTATTTAGGTAAAATGGCTTTCAAATGAAGAGAAGGGATTAATAGACCTATCAGATTTTTCATCAGAGTTAAAAATTGGAAATAATAGTGTCCCAAATAAAAAAAAATAAGACAGAGGAAATAACATTACCATTGACCAATGGAGTTGGTGAAAATTATGATGATCTGATCTTAAATTACTTTATTTTACTCATCTCATATTTATCAACAGATAGGTTATATTTAAATATTTACGAACTATCATTTCTTTTGGGCTTTTTTGAGTTCTTTAAGTCTGATTTATATTCTCTTTTTGACGTTCTATCTTCTTTGAGCAGCATTGAGTCTTGGTCTCTTGAATTTCTTTTGATCTCTATTGGGGTTAGCTTTAGCAGCTTTCTTTGTGAATTCTGGGGCTTTTCTAATTTCGGCATGGATCTTTTCAAAGAGTTTTTCAACTGATGGAACTCCTGCAGCAGCAAGAGTTTTAGTCCAGTTGCTGAATTGAAGATTTCCTTTATCAGTTCCTTTAATTTTTTTCATGTAAGTATCAACATGACCACCCAAGATTCTGCTTCTAAGAGCTTTGCTTTCTTCCTCCTCGGCTTTTTTACCCTTGGGGAATCTAGTGTCTGAATGGGGAACATAGAGTCCTCCATCTGAAGCTCCCTTCATGACGGCAAAGACTTTTGATCCAGTTGTGGTAGCTCTAAGACCGACATCCAAAATAACTTTGAATGGTTTTTTTTCTTTTTCTTCTTTACTAGCATCATAATCAGCACCGTATTTCTTGTTTCCTTCATAAGTGGCATCGAGACCAACTTTTTTGAGGAGTCTTCTAGCGAGTAATAATCCAGTAGCATATGATGAAGCATAATTGGACAAACCAGTTGTTAATCCCCATCTTTTGAACTCTGTAGAATCAGCAGCACAGAAAACTTTATCACCCTTGAGTGTAGCATAGACAACTTGAGCAATAACTCTAGTGGAAGTGATTCTGGCAACGAGTCTGTACTTGGGTGTATTGTATTTATCTTTATCTTGGATAACTAATCTCTTTCTAGCGAAGTAGTCAGTTTTTCCTTCTCTTCTTCTTTTGAACTTGGTTTGATAACGCATAAAGTAAGCTTTGTTTTTGACGAGCTTCACGAAAGCCATGTGTGGATATAAAAAAAATAATAATTAAAATATTCAAAGCTTTAATGAATATTTAATATTAATAGTCATTATAAAATAAAATGGAAAAACTTTATTATCGAATTTTCCATTAGATATATTTTATTAAGTAAAAAAAATATGGAGATCTTATTTTTAGATAAATTTTCTAGAAAAAACAAAGATGAATACATAAAAAGTAGACAGAATATTCTCTGAAATTTGGACAAGTAAAAAAAACCTAAAAATATAACGAATTTAATAATTAACTAAGGATAAATTTAAGACAAGGTTTTCTGCTATTACTAGAATTTTTCAATTGAAACTGTGAAGAACAAGTAGTTATAGAGGAATATTCCTATTTTTTCATTATCTCTGATGCCATTTGTTTTTCAGTATTATAACATAATTTAAAGACCATGAATTAGGAAAGAATTTAAATAAAATATGTGTTCTAATGCTTTATTCGTAGTCTAATAGTTATTTCGTAAAAAAACTATCTTAATTGATCATATTTGTTCTTATTTTTTCGTCACCAAAATTTTTTTTTTATTTTTTTATATATCCATTCTCACCAACAAAACTAACTTCTGAATTAATAGATGATAAGATGAGGAAAATATCTTGTTAATATAAAATGATCAAAATTTTAATATATTTTTCAATATTATTCAACATTCATCTGATTATTCAGATGAAGAGTAACGAATGACACCAATGTCTCCATCATTGTTTCCTAAAAACTGATTCGTAGTGTCATCATCGTAGAATTTATTCCAGTTACCTGAGCATTACTTGAAGGATTGTTCGAATTATTCTCTTCCAAGGCTAGGGGATTTCATCATTGAGGGGCTCTTTGGGTGAGGTTGATCTGATACCTTAGAATTCACTAAGAAGAAAGCCGATGATAAAGCTTAACTAACTGTTGCTCTTTTGTTTGGATCTTTGCATAGCAGCTTTTGCAATAAATCTTGTTCCCAAACTGAAAGACCATCATAACTTGGTTCATCATTTATGATTTTATTGATTTCATCCCTTTAATACTACGCCTAGAAAGGAAGCCTTGCTGTTAACAACTGATACGCAATAACTCCAACAGACCAAATATCAACTCTTTCATCGTAGATAGAGTTAAATATCTAGGGAGCTCGATAACTCAAGTAGCTAGTCTTAGTCATCATTTCTAGTTTTGAATTGACATATTTTTTCATCCTAGCAATCTAGAAATCGATAACTTTTATTTTACCTTTTTTTTAGTTATATAAAATATTATCAGGTTTAATATCCCGATGGCATACTCCATTATTATGCATATAGGCAACGGTTTTGAGTAGCTAGGTGAGTATGTTGCAGACCTACTATTTGGGAAATTTTACCTTCCTTGCCCTTATTTCGATATTTAAATCTTGCCACTCGCAGTATTATAAAACTAAATGGCATGTCATATGTTTTTAATTAATGAACAGATTTTTGGCTTGTATGATATTTTCATGCTATAATTTCTTTAATATCCTATAACTCTAGCGAATGTTCGAAAATATTTAAAGATCTTTTTATTTGGTGACTTTGACTGCATATGCTTTACTTTATTTTTTTGAAATACATTTGTAGACTGATGAGTGACAGCCCTATCCTAGCTTCTTTCCTAGTGTGTATTCATGGAAAAAACCAATTTGACTCTTTAAATCTTTCATACATTGAACTTGTTGAAGGTTAGTAAATTTTTTGCTAGCGTTTGGGCTTTCTTATTCTTAGTTTTCAGCTTTATTGTCGTCCAAAATCTTCTTAATGTGAACGGAGAGCTTCTTTTTTAAGTCCCCTAATCTTCGATTTCCATTTGGAGGACAAAGTAAATTTGAGTCCGAGGATGACATAGTGTTTTTCATATTTTTATTATTGAAAAGGAAATATTAATGAATAAATACATAAAACGTTTAAAGAAAAGTTTCTGATGAAATACAGGTATGAAGATGGATTTTGATAAATAATCCAGAATCTTTATCAAATATTAAGTAAAACATTATTATAAAAACAATTTATTTATATCGTAAGTGTTAAAAAATAAAAATGAAGAAATATAATATAAAAAATGAGAAACTGCAGAGAGAAAGATATCCTGTTCAACGAATATAAGATTGATTATTTTTTTTATTTCGATTTGTTGTCTAGAAAACACATGTTTATACTTTAGATTTATGGCCAGATGTGATATTGTTTGATTTCTTTTTTATTTCTTTTGGCGATTTGCTAATCTATTTTTGTATCTGCTATTTTTTTGTTCTTTAGGTCTTCATTTTCTAGGTTTGCTTCTCTCCGAAGGAAAAAAAATTGTGGGGCATGTTACTAGAGGAAGATTTCTGCTCGAATGTAGAGTGGCAATCCCCTTTCATGCAGAACTTTGGTGTTTAATTAACATTGACAATTTATTTAATTTTAAAGCTAGCGATTATCTAGTTAGAATCAACCTCGATATTCCTGAGTTGGGTTTTTTTACCTACTATGGATTTACGATCTTGCTTTTGATCTAAATGTGGACCTATTGAAGGTCTTTGCTTTTGGTAATAGCTAGGCTATTAAATATGCGTTTTGTTATTATTTATTCTACGCTTGCTCTGGGGAGATGGGCTCAAGTTGATAGATTTACTTGTAGCAACCGGAGATTTAGGCTTATACATTAGATTATATTTTAATATTAAACTTATATATTAATTATGAGAGTAAACCATAGCTCGATATGAGAACACAACATTTAATACATACATAAATTCAATTCATTAAAAACAGATCATATTATTAATTATTGTCATCTGAGTAGGTTGAAAGGTTTTTGGAATATGCTTGTTCCTTTTGATTTCTGTTCGTTTTTGTGGATTGAGAATTTCTTTTTCCAGTTGTCAAGAGTTGTTGATCGAAGGGTCTCTTTGAACATTTGTCTTGAGCTGAAGATGTTTACCTCAGCTCTTTTTATCTATTTTTCTATGCTCTTTATTGGCTGACTGTTCATTGCTGGACCGAATTTTTTATTTTTAGGAGCATCTGTCCATCTTTCCCAATTTGATGAGCTGATAATTAAGAGATTCTCAGGTTTTATGATCTCTTTCTTATTTTTTCCGTTTTTTATCATTTTATCAAAAATTCTGTCTGAGTTTTTGTGCAATATTCTCTTTCTTATTTCGCAGTTTATTTTTGACTATTTTTTTGTTAAATTTGATAGACTTTGTGGTGGTTTATTCTATTTTTATACTTCGCTTAAACTTATGTCATCATTTTTGATATCTAAATTTACTTTTGGTTCAATTTTAATTGTAATTATATCTTCTTCATTATCATTTTCTACCGGCTATATTGATAATCTTCTGACAAAGGGCTCTGAAATAAAGCTGTCCACTTTAGAATTTATTGAGTCTTTGACGTCCATTGCTCCAGGACAACTTTAAAATGTTTTCTTAAACTAAACAGCAACTGGCTAAATTTTTCCTGGACTATCATCAAAATTGATGACAAAATTATTCTAAAACTATTAAAAGAACTCTTCAGTGTCAAGTTTAACATTGATAGGCTAATCATTGACTTTATTGAGCCTAGTTTAGTTTCTGGTAACTTCCTCCCCATGAATATTAGATGTATCAAGAAGATTTTTACAAATATTACTTCTAAGATAAGAAGGAGGAGTAACAAACTGACATTAAAACTTATCATAACCAATATTAATATTTTTATTAGAAGTACATTAGTTTTTACTTTTAGTCATTGAATATTAAAAGAGGACAGCAGATTGATCAAGGCCTAATTAACTAGTTTTCTAACTATTTGATTAAAATTACTTGATTAGAGTTATCAAAGTTAAAATATACAGATGGTGTTGCTTCTTGGTTGTGTCTTTCAATTATCATGCTGTTAATTATAGTGAAATTTTAACATGAAGTATTTAAATTATAAACGTTAACTTTATTTATTTGTTACTAAGTATTATCATTACCTTTAATTTATTTGGAAATTGAAACTATTTATTACCTTACATTTCAAAAAATATGAGAAAAATTATCAATTTTCCAACCAATAAATATATGTCAAAGTAGTTATCTCTTCAAAGACTTTATTAGATTAGCAGAGATAAAAAAAACAGTTAATAAATCTAATAGAGATTTCCGACTGAAAAATTAAAAAAAAAACTTATAATTAATACTAAATTATAATCAGGTTTTCTGTTAAATATTAATGCTGACTCTCTCGTAAGATAATTTCAAAGTTCTCATCAGAGTACGACCTCTGAACTCTCGGTAGAAAGAATAAATCGATGCTTATTAACAATCCCATTCTAAAAAAATGAAAGGTTCAGTTGGAAAAATGATCAAGATGAGCCCAGCTGCCTATTCTTTCTATACAAAATTCTACAATTGCAATATTGATGAAATAATAAAGATTCAAAAAAAGACAAACACTATCGCTGTTGCTGACCCGTAGTACAAGAATACTGATCGGAGGATGAAACCATATACATTTTCTGGTGTCTATGATGTTATTGATAAAAATAAACTAATTTTTTCACAAGATCTTAAAGATCATGTTGCAGATGTTCTCGAAGGATATAACTGTACAATATTAGCATATGGGATAACAGGTTCAGGTAAAACTTACACAGTCTTCGGACCTCATAGTAAGAAATATAATAATACTCTAAGTTCAAACTTCAACACATTTAATGCAAACTCTCCCTAAATTCCTGAAGAATAAATAGAAGGTATCAGCTACCTAACATTCTAATACTTACTGAAATAAAAAATAAGATTACAAGAATAAAAATAAACAAAGGTAACATTCAAGTTAAGTTTTGTAGAAATTTACAATTAGAATGTTCGTGATCTTCTAACTTAAAGATAGAAAGATCGTGATAATAAATTTCTCAATATCAATGAGGATTATAAAGGAAATACCACCATTGCTGATGTTTGTTAAGTTTCTATTGAGACTATTGATCAGGTTTATCAATATATTAATTTTGGGAATGCTAAGAGAGCATTTGCATCAACTGTTGCTAATCAGTATTCCTCTCGTTCTCATGCTATACTGCAATTGATGGTTGAAGTGGAGAAATCTAATTTAGATAAAACTGTTTCTAAGCTGTATATCATCGATTTGGCTGGCTCATAGAAATTACAGACTTTAAACTGCAGTAAAAAAATGCAGTAAGGAGCAAATATTAATAAAAGTTTACTTGCTTTAGGAAATTGTATCAATACTTTGGCTGAGAATTCAAGAAAAAATACAATAAGTCATATTCCATATCGGGATAGTAAGCTTACTAGAATGTTAAAAGATTCTCTGGGAGGAAATACAAAAACCATCATGATCGCATGTATCAGCCCCAATCCATTTTTAATAGATTAAACAATGACCACACTAAACTATGCGCTGAGAGCTCAAGGAATAAAGAAAAAGATCATAAAAAACGAAATAGATGGATAATAGAAATAATAATTTATCTGCATGAAATGTAAGAAATCTTCAAAATGTTAAGACTAAAATTAAAATGAATAAAAATAACCTCTTCGAGAAAGACCTTCAAATATTAACATGAGAGGCAGTTTAGATTTGAACAATTACAAAAATATAGAAAGGAATTAGAAAAGGAAGTTCGAGCAAAAACTATAAATTCTTGAAAGTTTATACGAAGATATTGCCAATAATATCAGAGAAGCAGAATCCATAAAAAATTTCGGTAATAGTTATATTGCGAATGACCCTTAATGGTTAAAAATAAAGTGCATAAACGAGGAGCAAAGAATCAGGCTAAAATAAGTACTATTCGATACATTTAAAAGTATTCAAATCGAGAAATAGTCACATAGTTTTTTAAAATCAATCTAAAATACACACGTTTATAAAATGCAATCAAATCTTGAAGAAAATAAATAAAATCAATAGGGAACCAGAGATAGATCTGAAGCTAAAAGTCTAGGTGAATCTAAATCTAGAAGAAGAAGAAGTCATAATAAGTTTTAAATAGTAAAAAAATCAGACTTAGAGTGTAAAACTATTTAGTTTTAATGAATTTAAAAGATTATATTTAGCATATTCAAAATATTATGAGTATTCATATTTAAATTTCATACTTTCTTCCCTCCTTTTCGTAGATCTTCCTCGGCCTTTATTAATTGGTTATTCAATTTTATCATCTTCTATAGGGTTTTAATTTTTGTTAGAGTCTATTCCGGGACAACTTTTTTTATTTAATCCATTTTCTCCACTAATTTCCTACACAGAGGACATTCCTCAAACAAAACGTAATCAGACATTTGCTCAACCTTGACTTATCTCTTTACAGAAGTTTATTTTATTTATTCTTTCTTAACTTTTTATCGGCTTCTTTATCTTTATCTATCTGCTTATCGAACAGTTTATCTCAATTTTATTGTCAGATTTCTTAACTCTTCTTTATCAGGGCACAATAATTCATGTGATTCTATTTCTGACTTTAGCATAATATGAATACGATTAAACTGACAACAACCAAAGAGATGACCTACTTTTTCTTTATCTTTGCAACGATTTAGATGAAACATCAATTTTTACTTATCAAAAGTATGATTTTTATTATAGGGGCAACTTGCCTTTTCTGAAGCATCCTCGAAATACATCAGTGAGAATATAATTAAATATTATTTAAATATACTCATGAACATATATATATTTAATTGATGATCAAGAATTAGATGAAATATAGGCTAAAAATTTAATGATAATTCGTAAAATTGATAAAATAAAGAAATATGTTATAAATTAAGTCTTACACTAAAAAACGAATAATAATAATTTAAAATAAATCATGGGTTGCTCTCATAGTTATAGGGAACCATAAAAAAAGAAGTAGATACCATAGGTTGCTGGAACTAACTAATACAAAACTCAAAATTATCAAGAATAAGACGGAAAAACGGACCTAAAACTAACTACGACAGGACCAGCACTGTCAACATCAGCGTAAAATCCTACAGGAACAAGAGGGGCATTTAGTCGATACCCTGCATATGAAAAACGAATAAATTTTCCAACCACAAATAACTAAACACACAATCATTGATGATGATAATTTCTTGTATTTTTTACCATATTTTTTAGTAAAAATAGTTAGTCATCTTTTTAGCAAGTGAACGTTATATATTAATATTTATACTAAACTATACTACTATACTTTATAATTATCATGCTAAAGCAAATTCCATTTAATATTTATACTGTATAGAAATTGACTTCAATATTATTGATCAGATGAAAAAAAACTTATCTAATATGACATCATAGTGTATACTTGGCTATACATAACCATAATATTCCATAAATAACTATCAAAATAAGTTGTAGTTGAGTGATGCTAAAATATACCTACCATTTCTAATTCAAATTTTTCTCATACATATCTGTTACTGATAAAACTTCAAGGCTATCTTTTTTCATCCATGTTATTTGTTTATCTAATATTCCTGCTATTTGGAATAAAGTGATAAGATCTTGAGAATTCGAAATGATTTTTTATTTGAAATTTTAATTTTATATCATGTTCTATTTCTGGATTATTTTCAATTAAAACATCGATTTATTGGCACCAAAATCATTCAAATTTTTAGTACATATCTTATACTTAGCTAATTTTAACTAATTTTTATGAGTGTACTTGAATAATATTAATTGGCCAGGTATATTCTACTCACAAAATAAAGATTTGTTATATAAATTCTAATAACTTAAATTCTATTCTATTTCTTGTTTTTAAGGCAGGAACTGATAATCAATTGTAAGTTGGAACTGGCAGTTATCACGAGTTTTACGAGGGAATCCGAATTTTATTTATAGTGTCTGTAGATAAAGAGTGAGGTACATTTCCAGGTAAGAGCACGGAATAGAAACATTTAACTTCATTTTTATAGGAGTTCATCATAAAACATATGCAGCCATGACCACCAATAAGAGTTAATAAAACAACTAACAAATAATTGAATCCAACCATCCAACTATCCTGACTACTTCCACAAATAAAATATGTAAAAAACAAATGAAATTATATAAAAGTAAAGAACATAAAAAAATAAAATATCTCAAAATCAAGTGAGAATAAAAGAAAAACTTGATATATTGGATACAAAAAAATCCAAAAAATACAAAAAATTATATAAGAAAGATATTGATTGATTACTCGATATCCTAAACTGAATAGAGTAGCTAAAGTGCATTGTAGTTATAGTAACAGTATGTATGTAATGATCAATTACAATTTTATATATAACAGTTATAATTTACTTTTATTTGTGCAGTATGAATACCATTAAAGAAAAGTTTGTACCTCAACGCAACATCACTCCAAATTTTATACGATTCAAGCGTACATTGAGATTAAATCAGGCAAAAATAGTAATGGTAAACCTACAACGCCGTAATAGAATAATCGTGAGGATCCAAAACAATCGTAACGTAGTTCTTCCAAAGCTAGTCGATGTAGCTTTGAAGTTTACGAGAAAAGAATTTTAAATTTGAGTAAATTAAGTAAAATATCGTTAATTCTAGAAGCTAACTTGAATTCTAAGAAAAGGGTTGATGATAAGCAATCAGATTCAATCCATAAAAGAATTATTGATATTGTCAGTCATAAACGAACTAACTCTCAGGAAAAAGATTAAGATATGGATCGATAAAATTTAGTATCATTAACACAAAGAACCAATGATACGAGTTTATGCAAGAAAAAAGGTTTAAGTGGTTCAGGCTCTAATTTAAAACCTTACAGCAGATAAAAATACTCCAATCCAAAAAGAACATAGTAATCACTAGACAAATAGTAACAAAGGGCTAGATTAATGAATGCGTAATTAATCAACAACCTAATGACAACTCAAAATACTCCCAATTACATAAACAAACTTAAAATAAAAAAGAACTAAAATGTATAGAAACGTAAAAATATAAAAAAGAAGCTATTGACTTGTAATGTAGAGATAAAAAATTAAGAGGCTATTAAATTTTATTAGATATTTGGGTAGCTAGGGAAAGGAGCATATGGAATTGTCAGAATGGGAATCGATCGTAGGACTGGCTAAAAAGTAGCAATAAAAGTGTATGAAAAGAAAAGACTAGATGAAGTTAATAAAATTAAAAATTTATAGCGTTAAATCAATATTTTATCGGTACTCGATAATCCTGTCATTGCGAAATTGATTGAGACTATCTAGACTTCGACTTAAATTTATCTGATTCTTGAATACGGAGGTGCTAACTCTTTGTATAACTATTTACTGTCGAAACCATAGCATCGGCTTAGTTAACTGGAAGCAAAGCAATTCTTCAAAACTATTGCTCTGACTTTGCAATATCTGCATGATTTAAATATCGTTCACAGAGACATAAAAGCAGAAAATATTTTGTTGAATCGCCACAAGCATCTAAAACTTATCGATTTTGGATTTAGTATATAATCCAAGCCACCTGGTACAATCGATACCTTCTGTGGAACACCAACTTATATGGCTCCATAGATAGTTTCCAAAAAAGATCATGTGCCTGTGTACACGGATATGTGGTCAATGGGAATTTTGCTCTATGTGATGCTGCAGGGAAATTATCCATTCAGAGCTAAATCATAGACGGAGCTATTCTAAAAGATAAGATCAGGACAATTCGAGTACATCCACAATGATACATCGAATAAAAGTAAACATCTGATTGAATCTCTACTAAAAGTAAACCCATTATAACGTTTAACCATAAAATAGGTACTATCTCCTTAGTATATGCAATGGTATGATAAAAACTGAATATTTTGCTGATTTTCCATAAAGATAAGTTTCTTCTATCTCTAAATTATTTTTGTCTAAATTTTAATTTTCATAATTTCTATATAAATTTATGAACAGATATATAATCATTGGTTTTTTCTTTTGTTGAAAAATTATTCCAGATAGTTTAGTTATTCTGATGAGAATTAAGGAATTCGAACTTTAAATGTAATATATAGATTTCCTCTTTATTTACTGTTTAGGATTGGCATACCTTCTCCTTCAACTACTTTAACTGATCCTGGCTGTGTTATTTCCTATTCTTATACGACTACTTATCGACCGTCTAGATGTTTGAAAGTTTTTCGAAAACCTAGAATTGCCTAAATAAATCAATGAAGTACCTATTCGAGAGTTATTTCGAGATTCATTCTTAAATCATTTCCATCTCTTTTAAATTGTTTGTCTGAAATTTAGACAACTTCGAAAACTACATCGCTAGGTGCTCCTTGAAGTCTTTAATCACCCATATTTGTATATCTTAACAATGCATCACTGGCAGTTCCTGGTTTTATATGAATATTGAACTCTTATAATCCAGGAATAATCATTTGCCTTCTACAAACTCTGCATACTCTGCCGATAACTTCTCCTTTTCCCTGGCATCGTGGGCATGTCTGCGTGAACAGATTATAGTAACCTCCACCGAGTTCGACTCTTCTAGTTATTCTACCTTTTCCCTAGCACTCATGACATTTGACGACATCAGTGGGATTATCAGCTCCTGTTCCTTTGCAATGTGGACATGCCATTTGCTTTTGAATCATAACTTCTAGAGATTTTCCTAGATATAGATCTTTCAAGTAGACAAAGAGCTTTATTTTTAGCTCTGGACCTTTTAATCCTTGAAAGTTAAATTTATTATAAACCATAGGGTCATTCATTTATTGACTGCCGACTCGATCGTACAAAAATTTTTTTTCTTCATTAAACAGAACTTAATAAGCTAAATTAGAACGATAGTACCGACATTAATTTTTTAAAATTGTCCCTTTGCTTCAGGATTACGATCAGGATGGTACTTTCTAGAAAGTCTTCTGAATGATTCTCGAATTTAATCTTGCGATGCACTGACAGGTAATTAAAGGGCATCATAATAGGTCCTATCTAAAATAGAATTCGCTAAATAGATGAGCGATAAGATTAGATAAGTTTTCATACGTGTATTATAAATGGTTTAGTTTTATATATTTATATTATTAACAGTAAACTTATCTTTGTCACATAATCATAATCTTTATTTTAGAGCTAGAAATATTATTACTCATTCGATTTCTCGGAATTTTTTTACTAGGGTCTCTATCTGGTCATAGAGATTGTTTATCTGTCCACAATGGAGCAGCCAGTTCATACAGCCTGGACAGCTTTGATTTGTCTATATTTTAGACTGGCTATCGATACATCTTTTCTTCTTTGATTATATAATTTGAATTTCTTTATCTATTTCCTAACCTAATTAAAATTTTTTCTTATTCGTAGCAATCATACTTTTCAATCTATTCTTCAACTATTTATTCTCTAAGAGCAACTCCTGCAACTGTTGCCGATACTAATCAACCTATGTAATCATATACTTACAATTTTTTCGAACTCATTCTTCGTTTTCTCATACAAGTGCAAAATAAATGAGATAAGTTATTGATTAACTCCAAGTAATCCCTCGATTTATTCAGAAAATCTTCTTGTTAGCTACTATATTGTTGTGCTACATTTTTATATTGTTTGGATGGGTCCTGACTCGTTATTGAATAGTTCTGTATGGGTATTTTTGGCTATTGTACAGAGTTTGTTTCGTAATACGTAATTCTCATTTTGGATTCTGTTTATAATGCACAAATTTTTTGCTACAAGCTATTATTTCTATTTCAACTTATTCTCAAGAGGGACTAATGCCTAATATTTATACAAAAGTTCTTCTTGGTTTCTTTGTAACTAATAGTAAAGATCTTCTTTTTATAATTTTTATTAAGTTATCTTTTATACTTATTCTTTTAGAACCGAATTCTTTACTATGAGGTCTTATAAATTCTTTTTAGTTTTTTATGATTATTGCTTGTAATGTTTGGTTAACTCTTACTCAATTTTTAATTATTCATTTTCTTTTTCTAAATAGGTTATTTTTTTTGTTAGGTTTGATATTTATTCATCTTTGATTTGTAATTTACTCATCACATCGATCATATTACCATCTTTACAGTATTTTTACCACTCCACTTGAAAATACTATATTAGCTTAGACATCTACTAATTTTTTTTGTTCGCAATCGCAAGCATTTCTGCCAATTATCCCTCAATAGTTGGCCGATACTAATTAATCTTCTTCTAAAATTATTTAATCTCCTCTTTATTATTAATCCGATAGTTTTTTATGATATAATTTAATGTTTAAATCTTACGCTCCATATTAAGTATTTTAAGTTGTGTATTTTTTTCATTTTTAGTCGTATTTTCCAACAGCAAATCCATCACTTCAGGAGTTTCCCTCGTTTTAACTTCTTTGAAGTAACTTTAGAATTTTTTTATTTTGGAATTGATTTCGAAATTTTATAAAGTAAGTGCATCTATTTTTTCTATAAATTCTGTGCAGATGGAAGTAAATGATTGGATATCTGTCCACACTCGACTTTTCTATATCGTTATCAGATTCCTTCTTGCATATTTCTATACTATATCATTGATATCTATTTTCTTTTGAGTACTGGTACTATGCAGAGACATTATCTTATTGTCTTCATCGAACAAATTCAATCCACTGTTCATTTTTATCGTTAATTTACTACTTTGATGTGCTCTTTTAATATTTGGTTTGATGGCAGCTGTTGTACTTTAGTTTTTTGATTGAAGGCTCTCTGTTCCATGACGCTTATTGTATTTGGAAGGTGTATTGAGAGATATTATATTGATACTTTGTCCGATTTATATATTTTGATCTGTGATATTGTTCTGTCGAATTTCGAAGAGGATAGAGGTTTTTGTCTTACGATTGTCTCTTGTTTTCGAAGTACTTACTGACATTTTCTAGAAATTATATAATATCCACACATTATCAAAAGATATCAAAAAGTCTAATACAAAAAATGATAGAGAGATATTTTTATAATCATTTTTTTCGATCAACTATTTTTTTTAACATTTTTTCATTATCATTTTAATATAAGTATAAATATTAATTTTTTATGTTAATAATCAGACTTATTCATAATCTAATTGGCTCTAATCAGAGCTTCTACTTGAAAATTTATTTTTACTTTTTAATTTATTTTTTATTCAAATAAATGTAAGGCTTGTTTTCTGTAATATTCTATTTTTTTAATATATAGATTTGTACTCAAGTTGAGTTTAGATGGGAATTGAGTTAAATTTGTAGTGTTTTCTTGTTTTTTGTCTGCTCAAAATATGGAATATAATCTTATAAAAAATCAGTTTCTAAAATTATCCGTTGAAACCGATTCTTTTAAAATGTCTGCGCCATCAGCATCTGTGTTTTGAGTGGAAACTGAATTAATTCTTGATTTTCGTGGTTTTGCTCTGCTCTTCAGTGGCTTTCTGATCATTTTTTTCATAATTGAGATGGGTTTTTCTACTTACTATACAAAAAGTATAGCAAGTTTTATATAAGCAGCCGCTAAAATTTTACTAAGTTCCTCTTTTGACACCTTAGCTTCATAATTTTACAGTGGCGGATCTACTTCTTTGACCGTAATACCTTTGGGAGATTAGAAAAAGTATGCATCGATTTCTGCTTCCATTTAAATTAATTATAAAAAATACGAAAATACTGCTGATTTCATGTTAATTTTCTACGTAACTAAATATTTTCGAAAGAGAAAACTTATTTTCAATAATTGTATTTCACATCATTCCATTCTTATTGAAACAAGTTACTTTTCATTTATTTTTTAATTTATTAAGACATTTTCTTGATCGGATTACAAAGATGGGCCAGCTGGTTTTTTAATTTCTTTTATTTAGCATGAATTGAATTCATTTTCTGTGTTTAATTTCAGGTTGATATCTTTTAATGCATGAGAGAAATGCTTAATAATTATTTAAATGGAAAAATATTAAAGAAGAAATAAACAAATGAAAAAAACCTGATATTAACACAGATCATGATCTTAGCATACTTCAGTTCGAAAGGGAGATTAAGAGGTAACGTCTTAAACTTTATTCAATTTATTTTTTAAAAATGATGAAAATAGTTAAAATACAAACGTAACAAAAGGCGCAATCATATCCCATAAAACCCCTTCATGAAAAAAACACCCAAAACGAAGCTGATACTATATTTTAAAAAAACCATTGATCTTATAGATGAGAGACAGCCAATGGTCTCTATTAGAATATTATAGATTATCAAATCTTTATTATAATTTTTAAAAATAATCAGATGTCTATAATTATTGGTAGACTGACCAGTTTTCAATTTAATAAGTACTTTTATTTATGTTCCATGCGTTTCTTATTTTATGAGTGGCTTATTTATTTATATAATAGAAAATGAATGGAAATAGTATTCCAAAACGTAAAAAAAATACATAACTATCCATTGGAAAATGGACATAATCTGAATAACTATTAAATAAAACTACCAAACGTAGAACTCCTAATAAAAAGTTGAGTTCGAATATGGGATCTAAGTCAACTCTCATTCGATCAGCTAGTAAAGGAAAAATAAATAAAACGACTAAAAAGAAGAAAGATAAAAATGAAAAGACTTTATCAAAAGGAAAACTTTCCACAATTAAAAAGAAAAAATAGAATCACGATGATTGTAAAAAGACGAGTAAAAAGTTTTTCATTGCAAAGAAGTAAAAGGAGGAATAACTCACAGAGAGAAAAAAATTACATTTAGAATATTTCATGTATAAGGATGTTTGTCTCCCTATTTAAAATACATAACAGCGAAAAATAATTTATAAAATCAAATTGATAGACTAAAGCGCATAGAAAAAATAAAATAAATCGTATTTGAAACCTATTACAACCTCTGATAAAGATACTTCTGTTATTCAACCTGAGTATGTTGATGAAGGAACTCAGCCATCTGACAGGAAAAAGTATAACATCGATTTTTAATGTCAGATTTAAATTAAACAATAGAAAGTATTATCTGAATAGTCTTAGCCTTAAAAATGTTTTGCGTAGACTTTATCCTAGCTTTAATTTTTATACTTACCAGATGAAAAAAATTTTATAGGGTTTTCCAAATCTGAAAAATGCCATTACAAATAGTTGTTGCTTTATTTAGCGAAGAAATTTTAATAGCCTGATAATGATATCCTTGATGATCAAGCTGTTTAAATGATCCTCAAATAAAGATAGTTAAAGCAAAGAGGACTAACTATATCTTCTCCGGAAATAGGCCTTCCTACACACGCTCCTTCCATTATATCATACATATCAAATCTGTTTTGCTACATTTAAATTCATTAAAAAAGCAGTTTCATTGAAAGGATGAACTGTAATTACGGATATGAGCTCATAGATAAATTTAAAAGAGTTAGAACTGGAAAGAGTACAAAAAGACCTGCATTTGTTATTCCTGAAACAACATTTTGGAATTTCTAGACATAATTAGTAAATTTTACCAATATCTTAGCATTAAGGACTAGAATTTTAATCCGAAACGATTGAGCAGTCTTTGCATGCTCATAATAAGTCCATTTTTGACACTGTCAACGAAGTTATGCAAGAATTTCAGCCTTACTATTCGAGTCAAGGGTAGCCCTTTAACTGGAGCTATAATTTCGAAACAACTTTTTTTTTTATCGCAGAATAAAATTTCTCTGCTCTAGCCAGCCAAGTAAAATAAAAGATCTGGTAATATTCATCAATATTAGCAGGGCTAATATTTGACACACCTGGCTAACAAAGATATAAAGCACACATAAAAAACTTGTTGATAAAATAATAGCAACTTTTAAGAGGAGAACTAAAAAAAACCGAATAAAAAGTATAGACAGATGAAAACAGAACTCGACTGCTGTGCGAAATAGGAGATTCTATCTAGGAATAATTAATAAAATAGATGGCATTATTATTATTAATCTGAAAATTCTGCGAAAAGTGTCACATAATTTTAATTTATAATTTTTGAACTTTTGATTATAATATAAACAACATTTGTGAATCATTAAATGAGTACAAAAGATAAATTTGATTATTATGAAACTTTGTAAATTACGAAGAAGGCTAATCAACAAGAAATTAAACAAGCTTATAAACGACTTGCATTGGTAGATCTTGTTATAAGTAGATTCATCATCCTGATAAGAATGAAGGATCCTAGCAATCGATGATTAAATTTAGGCAGATATCTGAAGCCTATACTGGTATGATATATTGTTATCTAGTTCTCAATGATCCGAAGAAAAGATAAAATTATGATAAGTATGGGGTTGCTGATTTGTAAGGGATGGACTTTTAGTCTTTTTTCCAAGATTTTTAAGGCTTTGATTAATTTTTGAATTAATTTCTCAGTGTAATTAGCTGATTAGCATAGTTTAATACCTTTGATGCCATGTTTACAGGTATGGACAAGAAAAAAAGTAAAAAATCATCAGTTAAAACGAGAGGCCGCGCAAAAGGGCGGCAAAAAAATGCAGGATCAGCTAAATAAATGGAAGATCTCATGAAAATGATGATGGGAGGTGGAGGAGGCATGTAAAGTAGCATGTAAATGGCAATGCTCCAAGCAATGCTAGAGGGTGGAATGGTAGATGAATAATACATGGATGAGATGTAGAAATAGTTATAAAAAATGATCTTACAAAGCGATGATGATGATGATTAATAAGATGAATAAGATCTGACATAATAATAGATGCAAATATTGTAATTCGGCCAAAAGAATGTCTAAAAGAAAAAAGGTAAACCATATCCATAACATAGTGGGTAACAAAAAAAAGAAGAAAACTCAAATAAACTGTAAATTCGACGGACAAAAAATAGAATAAGATGAAATTTTAATGCATTTTAGTGAAAATCATAAATAATAATTTAAAAAATGGCAGATATAGAAAAATGGACAAAATAAATAGACAACCAAAAATGAGAATAAATAAAAAAATTAGAAAAAAGTTGTAGAATAATAAATTTAATATTGATTAATTTATTATTCTCATTTTTAAGAAGAATTAAATATATTACATATCTTAACACATCACAATTTTTAGTATTATAACTATTCTTTTAATATAGAATTATCAGTCTCCATTTTTAATAATTAAAATGAGAGCAAGCGAAACTGTGCCTTATCCTGAAGTTGATGGTAAAAAAATACAACAGAAGTATACCTTATATGTTCTCAAGCTAGAAATGGGTCGATATTATGTTGGTAGGATTGAACCCTCAAAATTGGAAGAAAGGATTCAGCAACATCGAAATATGACAGCGAAATAAGGTGCTGCATGGACAAGAAGGTATAAGTTTGTTTAGGAGGTAAAATCTCTTTATGAATACAATAAGAGCCCCTTTGATTAAGATCGTAAGGTGAAAGAGCTCATGTATCTTTATGGATTAAATATGGTGAGAGGTGGAGCATATTCACAGATAAAGGATCTTAGCCCTGAAGATGTTTACTATATTTTAAAGTAATTCTATGGATCAACAAATAAATGTTTTAATTGTGGAGGAGGTGGACATTGGGTCAAAAATTGTCCATAGGTTCAAAAAACTAAAAATGATATGAAGCCAGAAAAAAAAGAGCAAGCAAATCAAACAGAAAACCTACCAATAAATCAAAATCCTGAACAACAATAAATAAAGAGAAGACAAGATTAAATAAAAATAAAGATACAGTTAAAAAAATAAGAATATTGGTATTTACCAAAATGTTTTAAATGCAATTAATATGGACATTATGCAAACCATTGTGATTTTGAAACGTTCTCTGCATAGTTCAGGGCTTAATATAAAAGAACAGTTCAGTGTTGGAATTGTGGTAAATAGGGTCACTATGCTGATGATTGTTGGGAACTTTAATCTGCAGATGAATATTTTGGAGATTATAGCTCAAGTTCCGATTAATATGAGGAACAAACTGTGAAAAAGATTGTTTGCTATAAATGTGGTACTCCAGGTCATTTAAGTACCACATGTTGGAAGAAACCAGAAAAAAAATATAATTCCTATGGATTTAAAAATAAATACAACTCGAATCAAAGAAATTATCGAAATGATTCAGATGATGACTCCGATGAGTCAGGATGTTATAACTGTGGAAGAAAAGGTCACTGGGCATCAAATTGTTGGTTTAAAAAATATTGATGATCATAGATAAAATTAAGTAATAAATACATATTGAAAAAAGACCCATTTAATATACATTTGCTATAATATAAGAATCATTTAGGTTTCGATGGTATTTCATGTACAATATGTGTAATAACTTTTGTTGATTAGTTTATTTATTTTTTTATGCTCTATAATTCGGCTTTGAGGCTGTTGTAATCGTTTTTTCGTTTAAATATTGTTTCATGCAGATTAGCGAACTATTTCGTGAATCTCTGCTAAAGTCTTTTTTGATTTTAGTCTAAAGCATCAACTCTCATCCCAATTTTATACAACTATTAATTTGAATCTGAAGTTTAACTGCGCATGACTGAAGTATTGGTATAATTAGAGCGTGGAGAATTAGGAGATCTTTTATTAAGCGCGAAGTTAGGATTAACTTTAAGTTCATGAGATGATAGTCTTTTAATTTGATTACTGGGAAATACAAGTTTCTCTTTTTTATGCATTTATTCCATTGTACACTTTTCAAGATAGCTCTTATCGACGACTACTTATTTCTGATTTTAGATAACAAAGGATAGTTAGGACATCCCTCTTCTATACGCTGACTTAAGTTTATATTAATAATATTACTGCTATTTTGACTATTTAAACATTAGCTCAATTTTATATATATTTTATCCCAATGTTTATTTTTAGGAGGGATTTTTTACAGAGTTTGGGAGATGGAAGGAAATGAAGTTTAAGTTTCAACAATGTTAAGTAGAAGATCTTTATATATTATATATAATGAACAATACAGAAAGTCTGTAGTTGACAAATATCATAGATTTTATCTATTCTAAATAATTCTGGTATTGGCATGGATTTGTACTGAGTGGGCTATGGGTCATCCTATCTGCCCTCGCTATTATCGCGAAACAATTTAGTATCCAACTACATGTATTACTATTCATGGTCGTCGATATAACAACCATACTATTTGCAGCATGTTCCTTTGTGGTTATTTATCCTTCTTTTGGGGATTTTTATGATTGGAATACGGCTAAGCAGTGTCATGTTATTGCAGGGATTATTTTTACGTTTTTGATGACTGTACAACATGTAGGTGGAGTACTAGCTTTTATAAAGAAGAGACCTAATCCAAAGCATCGTATTTTTGGGAAATATATTGTATCATTTGGGAGAGTTGTATCAGCAATTGGATGGATACATGGGAATAATATCAACAATGCGTTTATAGTTACGATGGCTTCTCTGCCCATCTTGATCATATCATTTTTGGAGCCACCAAAGCCTTCCTATTATAACCCATTCAAAAAAGATATAAAAAAAGAATGACTAATGATAAAAATGATGTTACTATAAGTAATTTTCTATTAAAATCTATAACTTAAATCCAAATATTATATAAAAAAAACCAAAAAAGCTAAAAAAATAAATAAAATAAAAATTAACCCAATAACTCAGCAAATAAACAATAAATCCCCATTCCCACACGATCCCATCTATCCCTACTCAATCCTATCCATAATTACTAATTAATAAAATTCAACTAAATATTGGATCTAACATATCAATTTATTATATGAATAGTATGTTTGTCCATAAGAAATTAGTTTAAAGTAAAGCATAGGTAGATTGTTAAGTATCGAATAAAGTTAAAATAAAATAGCAGATATATTTTCTTTATTTATGATGCATTGTCTATTATTATATTTGATAAATAGAAATTTATGTTTTCTAAGGAAACACTGGATAAAGTAAAACTAGCAAAACAGTACATAGAAAGTATTAGTATTGGATATCTTAGATAGGTACCAGAGCATGATGGTCCAAGAACAAAAAAATCTATAAAATTGGAACAAAATATATACGATGGTTGATCCAGCCAGTCATGATCTCCATCAAATTGCTTCAAGTATAGTTTTGCAGCAAAATAATTACAAGAGATTGTACCGGCAGAAGGATAGTTTGAAAAATTATAAACTTTTTAGTGTTATTGGCAAGGGAGCCTTTGGATAAGTTCGGCTTGCTAAGAATTTATGCACAAGTTCATATCTCGATATTTTAGATTAAGTTGTAGCGATTAAGAGATTGGAGAAAAAGTATTTAATTGAAAAAAAACAAATTTATAATGCTTATCTTGAACGTGATTTTATGGCTAAAAGTCATAGCCAGTTTATTGTAGAAATGAAATCTACTTTCCAAGATTAATAATATCTATATATTACAATGGAGTATGTACAAGGAGGTGATTTATTGCATCTATTGATTGAAAAAGATATTTTGACTTAGGAGTAGACAAGGTTTTATATTGCATAGCTAGTGCTAGCTGTGGAATAAATCCATAAAATGAATTATATTCATCGTGATATTAAACCTGATAATATTCTTATTGATAAAAATGGACATCTAAAAATTAGTGATTTTGGGTTAAGTAAGTATTTATAGAATTAAACTAAAAGAGATAATGTCAAGTTGACAAAAATAGATCGGCTTAAAAAACTTACCCATGTCAAGAAATAGAAAATATTTACCAAAGTTGGTACACCTGATTATATTTCTCCATAGGTTTTGACTGACAAAACTTACTCGCATTCGATTGATATTTGGGGAATTGGAGTTATTATGTATTAATGTTTGTATGGATTTCCCCCTTTTACTGATGAGGATTCCAAGGAGGTGTGTCTAAAGGTTGCTAATTGGTAATAGTATTTGTAATTTCCGATGGATGTTTAAGTATCAAATATTGCTCAAATGCTTATCCTTGGATTAATTAACCATTGCAGCAAGAGATTAACAATAAAATAGATAAAAAGACATCCATTTTTTGATGGGATCGACTGGCAGAGCATAGGCAGGGGCCCAGCACCTTTTATCCCCAACACTAGAAATGAAATCGATACTAGTAATTTTGATTAATTTCAAATTACGAAGCCTTGGAGCTAAGAATAAAAAGAGTTGTTCTTAGAATTCCTCAAGCCTAGATCATTGAGTTAAAAGGGACCAAATGTGACTAAAAATTATTCACATAAAGATTTCCAATAAGATAACATCGAGATTAGAAAATAAAATAAATAATAAAGAAAAACAGTTGGTCCTCATTTCAGGTTTGCAGGGTTTGACTACCGAAAATTGAATTTAGATCCTCTTGAGTTAGCGACTAGATAACTTGTTAGAAATAGTGTACCTGTGAAAACATTGAAGAAAAAGTTGATGAATAAACAAGTAAGTTCAAAAAAGGTAAAAAATGAGTTAGCATTAAAAAATATTAAAAATAATCGACAATTAGAAAAAAATAGGCTAAGCAAAGGAAAGAAATCAACTTAAAAGACACGTCCTAGTTAAGTAATGAGCACAACAAATAATATTAGCTTCAATTTGGGTCGATTCTCTACATCAAAATAAATATTAAAAACATTAGGAGACTAGAATACAGGGTACAGCCAGGAAAACACAATAAAAAGATAGAAGAAATCAAGTTCAAAGACCAAACTGCACAAAATGAAAGAAATCTATTGCACAAGCAAAACAAGAAAAACAGAATAAAATTAAAATAAAACTCATGCTTGATATTTATTTTTACATAGATTAGTATAAAGATAAATGTATTGAAATGAGGGTAAAATATTAATCAGATCAATCAAATATAGATATTAATTCCTTTTTATTTGAGCAGGTTTATTTTTGATTTGCTTTTTAGAATGTTTATGTAGTTTTTTGGCAGGTATACGTTTTTCAGGATGTTGTTCATTGTGACGAAGTTTAGGAATGCGTCTAGGCAAAGATCAGTGAGATTGTTTCCTGATAGTACCAATGCTTTTACACTCGATTTTATTAAAAAGTTTAAAAGGACATTTAACTGCTCATCTGTCATTGAAGTTTTTACGAACTTTACAATCTCTATATTTGAATGCTTCCAATCAAATTGCTCAAGATACAAGTTCATATCAACATCATGAAGAGACTAATTAATGAGCTCGATAAAATTATCTTTAATCAGAGTCAGCTTAAGCGCTTCTTGCACTCGATGGATTTGCATTTTACGCATATAGCTCAGCTTTTACTTTTAACAATTGTAGTAGTAGGTATTTTGACGAATTTACAGAGGTTGCTATGAGTTATTTTCATTTTTAAGTTTCCACTCTCTTAAGAAATTTATATTACCCATTTACCAACCATTGTCATTGTCATTCAATAACATTTAGTCATTATTGAGGAGTTGCTATTCTTATTAAGGGTGTGATTCAGCCTATTATGTGTATTGTTATCTGATTGTGTTGGGTGACATGAGTAGGCTGTTTGTTTCATAGCTCATTTGATGAGGATTTTGGAGCTGTTGTGGCTGTAAATAGCTCTTTTGGATATTTTTTGAGCTATTTCTTTGGCTATTGTAACGACTATTGTTACTACTCACATTATCTAGCATATGGGCTAATTTATTTATTCTCTATTGTTAACCAAATTGACCAGAAAACTACAAGGAAGTAGGAGATTATTTCTATAAGACTTTTTTAGATTTAGTTCGATTAGGAGAAACCATACTATGTCTAGAACTTTTATTTTGATCATTTTAATTATTTAATGTCTCTAACTGAAATTGGCTGAGACTAAACTATAAGTTTTTCTTCTCTGTCAGCTCATCATTCGTCAATTTTTTCGAATGGTTTATAATTTTAGATTCATTTTTGGCTTTATTAGTATTATTAATATTCCCTACTGTTTATTTACCTTTTAGAGGTCTTGCAGGACTTGGTAGAGTATTTTTTCCTTTGCTCTTTCCTTAATTCTATTTATTTTATTTAAAAACATTCTTCAATTGATTGGAGTTATGAGAATTATGATTCAAAGTCATGTTAAAGTTACTACGGTTACTCTTGAGTCCTTTTTAATTCTCTATTCCGATATAACGATCAAAATTGACTACTTAGTTATTATTTACGGGAGTTTTAGGATTAAAATTCTTTTATTTATTATTTCCTCTTTTTGTTTCGATTGGAATTTACTCATTCTATAAAGATTCATGATGAATTTCGTTTTAGTTTGTGGTACTACTCAAGAATTTATGGATATTCATGTCCACAGGTTCTAATGGGTTCCTTAAATGATGATGGTGATTTTTCTTATTCTATCCTGAGATCAGAACTGTGCTGCTTTAGATTTGATCAAAATGCTAGCTTTGAGACCCAGACTCACAAGTATGTATTCTTTTTTATCTTTATCTTTCTCTTTAGATAGTCTTTGATTTATCTGCATAAGTATTCATTTTAGTATTGACAGTTGAATTTGTAGTTAGGTTAGTAGTCTCTTTATAATGTTTAACTTTAAGTTTGGTCTATAAAGTTTAAGTATTGACAGTAAAATCTTTCTCAAAGCACACCCGTGGCATTCTCATGAGCCGATCAGCAAAAAGATCGAACTCCAGCTGAAAGAATTAATTCAATTACATTTTTATCTTCCTGCCTTCTTCAATATAATGATTTAGCTGTAACATATTACTGGATCTAGAATCTGTATTTGAACTGGAATGATTTTTACGAATACTGGTTAAATGATTAGCGACAATTTACTTCCAGTCTTCGACAACACGATAAGGTCGATTGATGTCTATCTTGATTTTTTCATGAATATGTTTTAATCGATCGATTTAACTATGAAATATTTGGTCAATCAGTGCTTATAAATTTCGGAGTTGCTTTTCTTTCGTTGCCAAAGCTTAATCGAAGCCGATGGACAATGACTTTATGCACTATAATTGAGTATTTTAGTTATAATTTTTATGCTCTTTCATCAATCTTTCTAATGCTTTCTTCGTCGTCAAGTTAATATTAATCATCTGGATGGGACATGACTCAAGGTCTTCAGGGCATATTATATGATCGTTGCTGGATGCTTTTTGCAGGCAAGAAGTACAGATTGAGTGAGTGCAAGGTAAAAGATAGGGTAAGTTGAAAGGAGGACAGAACCAATTGGCGCATAATGTACATTTGAAATCATCAATATGGAACATCATCTTCATAGTCGTTATTTTATTAAGAAGATCTTATAATATGTAGAGTATTATAAAAAAAATACCAATAAAGTATTTATTCTGTGCGGGTGGCAAAATGGGAGGAAAGAAGATGAAAAAGATAGGATAGGAGAATATAGTTAAGAGATTAGAATAAAATAATAATAGATGTTATTTAAATAAAATGTCATCAATATTAACGAATTTATCAGTGATTCAAAAATTATCCAAAGACCTAGTACAAGCAAAACCATTAAATTACTCCTAATAATGCATACGTACTAGTTTCTATATCTCAAGCATTTTATGTTAATGAGTCTAAATTTACAGTTGAGAATATTTAGGATTTAAGAAATCCTTCTGGGTTTTTGATCAGATCTACTCTCATCAGGCATCGGGCTAATTATTAGCTATCTAATTAGACTTTGAAATAAGTCACCAAATAATTTAAAAATGTGCAATTATCTCGAGTTAATCTCAATAGTAAATGCGTTGTTTTTCTTCATGGCTTGGGGAGTAGTCGTCTGGAAGCGCTCCCAATTGTAGACTCTTTGCCTCAAGACTACTGTCTTTTTGCTTTTGATTTTGCTGGTAGTGGTAAAAGTGAAGGTGATAATATTACTTACGGTTTGAGATAATCTGAGGACATTACAAATATTTTGGAATATCTTAAAACAAATAAAGGAATTAGAGAATTTATAATTTGGGGGAGAAGTATGGGCGCTGTTGCAGCCTTACTTTTTGGTATAAATTTGGCCTAGTCTTCAAAAGATTCAATTTCTTCTAAAGCTCAACTAGCGAGAATTAAAGGTCTTGTCGTAGATTCACCGTTCTCTGATTTTAGATAAATTACTAAGCAAATAGCGTTAAAAAGAGTTAACATTCCATAATTTCTGATTGATATCGCATTGAACATCATTTAAAATAGTTTTAATGAGATCTTAAAGGATCATAGAAGAGGAGATAAAATATACAACCCATTTGAGATAAAACTTGGGTCTAAAAATATTTAAACCAACATTCCAACAGTATTTATTTATAGCCTGGCTGATGAGGTTGTCCCAAAAGAACACTCATAAAGAATAATAAAGTCATATAGATCTTTATTCGATAAGATAGTTATGTAACAATGCACACATAATCAATCAAGACCAAAATAAACTTTACTTAAAATATTTTAAGTTCTGAATAAATTCTAGTCTCGGAATAATAACAGATTAAGTAACTCGCAAGCTGGAGCATATCTAAGTAGAGACACTAGTCTTAATTTACGATAAAGTAAAGGAGGCAAAGGAAGAAGAGGGATATCAGTGTAATCGAGATAAAAGTAGGTCGACAGAAAAAATTAAGGATAATAATTAGTTTTAATATTAGGAAGCTTAACTGAACAGGAATAATAAAAAATAGTTCATTCAAAGATTTCACAAAAAACTTATAGTAGTTTAAAGATATAACCTAAACGAAACAAAGCTCTGAACTACAAGATGTCAATGTCAAAAAACGCATACATCTATGACAGTGCAAATGTTTCAATTGACAAGGGTGGTCAAAATCTAAACAATATTTCCCCTTCTAAAATAATGATACCAAACACTATGAATCGTACATAGAATAAAAATGCAACAATAATTCCAAAAAAACCCTAAAGAACCATGAAAGTGGGTTTGCTGACTAACAATTTTAACAATTATTACAATACAATAGATAACGATATATCAATATTACAAAAAAAATTACTGAAATAGCATCCAAGCGAATCCGAATAAATAAATCAAAATAAGATTATAGATGGGAAAAATTGCTTCAAGAATCGTAGACATAGTCAGTTGAACAGAAAAGTGTAATACCAACTCAGTCATACTCGATACTTGTGATAGATAGTGCAGAAAATGTAGAAAATTTAATTTTTGACAATTTATCTGATATTTTTAACTAATTTTCCATCTTCATAGATAAATTATAAGATATTAATATTTGTATTCATGATATAGCAAGCAATCTACTGGCTACTCACTGTCATTATTCCATTAAGGATGACTTATCACTCGACCCGTCATAATGACACAGAAACTCAAAAGTTATGGGCTGTATATTGGGCTTTCTATTTCGGATTCAAGTCTCTGCAATGGAATTGCTGGTTGTTGGAATACAGAGTCATTGATTTTGTTTTTATTCTGTTTGCATTGTGGCTCTATAATGATTCTTATAAAGTATTTTCATGTTTTGATGTAGGGAGGATTATTTTTAGCTGATTTTATCACATAAACTGGATCAAAAATACCAGCCGTTTCCAACCTGCTCAACACAATGTAACCAAATATTTAATATTAGAAAAGAAAGAGCCAATTTAGTTCCTTTATTTGAGCATGCACCAGCCACCCCAAGTACCTCAGGTTAGTCAGGTTAGAGAAAGTAGTAATGATCGTCATAATACTTTATAAAAATTCAAATATTACTAAATATGAATAATAGAAACATCCATTATACAATTGTTAGACCTACTCAAATCAATAGCTCACATAAATTATTACTACACAGAATTCGAATGAGATTAAAATTATTATTTACTTATAAGAATAATATTATTGTCTTGTCCTCATGACATCCAATAACCCACGATGTCCAAATGGTACACTATCTAAGTTCGTATGTGTTACTTAGAAATGTAATGCTTCTCCTTATTTATGTGATTCTAATCGACAATGTGCTTGTTACAATGCGCATAAATATTGTAAGACTATGGAATGGTCATCTGTTTTATCTTTGTTGAATAATTATCAAGAAACTATAGCTTAGCCAATTAAATTGTTTATGTAGCGGATTCAAAAAATTTACGATAATATCAAAGCTAAAATAAATACTTAAGTAAAGATATTCCAGGAGTATGTTTAAGAACAACTTTATGGTACTTAATATTCAAAAATAATGCATTACCTGAAAAAGTAAGATTTTAATAGCATTACCTGTCAAAGTTTAGGTACAATAATTAGTATCATGACATAAAGAATTTTTATTAAAAATTCTAATCAAGAAGGACGCACAACCATGTAGAAATTCACATTAAATTAAATGAAATCTTTGGATAAGAGTATAGCAAATTTGATGCTAATTGTCGAGAACTTGTACAAAGATAAATATCGTATAATTTAAAAATAATTAAGATAGTTAAATAAAAATAAAAGAAGTAATAGTTCTATTAATATTACTAATAGTCAAATCAGTACAACTACTGTCTACAGTTCTCACTATAACCCAGCTAAAAATAGTTCCTCTATATAAAAATTCA
>ERZ724506.115-NODE-115-length-31491-cov-11.144707_pt1 | contig 31491 bp, 10 predicted proteins | sample MGYA00376039_ERZ724506 | MGnify/ENA primary metagenome ERZ724506 (study PRJEB28724, sample SAMN07190887) | wastewater metagenome | isolation source: effluent of sewage treatment plant in Hong Hong | place: USA: Christiansburg, Virginia | collected 2016-03-01 ... | reverse complement strand
GAGGAGTTTTATGAGCACTAAAACTGGGGAGTATCTTTTAAGAAAATATAAATAATTTTTAATCTAAATTATAATTTATATATATATATAATTATTATTCTATTTCACAAAACAACATGATATCCATAGATCTTTTTCTCATAATTATTTCTAGGTGGTCTACATTACTAAAGTTATTGATACCTTGTTATGTATTTAGAATCTATCTATTATGATCAGTTGCTGGACAGTGTTCTGTATACTCTTGCTCCGAGTTCGCTTTCTTATTCTTCACAAGTCAGTCTTGCTCAATCTATTTTGATCATTCCTTCTTATAAAGATCCTCATATATTTGTCTCTTCTCTGGCTTTAGAGCCTTGAAGTCTCTTGCAATCTAAGCTGTTAATTCAAAGCCTTTAAATCCAGGATTTATCTCCTTATAATGCTGAAAATTGTGCATCATGTAAACATGATAAGCACTTCTAGGCCTCTTCATTCTTTATTCTTTGTTCATTAAATAATAATCAAATCAAAGCGCTAAAAAATAAAAATCAAAAAATAAAATCTTAATAATTTTTTAAAGCTCTGGGAACTCTTCCATTCCAACAGCTCTTCTGCTTTGTTTGCTGTTTTTTTGCTTTTTGTTAGTCTTTTGTTCTTCAACTCTCTCCTCCTCTTCTTCTCCCTCTTCCTCTTTAATGTTCTTGAGAGCTTGTTCTGGATCGAAGTCCTCCAAGGCTTTTTACTTAAGAGCTTCGTATTCTTCAATTTTGGTTTTAATTGCGTACAAAGTATCTTATACCTACTCGATCTTGATTGGTGGAGTGATTTTAAGCTAGTACATATCCTAAAGAATCTACAAAGAGAGATGGACTTTTCCGTCATTGTTCGTCTCATATTTCTGTTTCTTTTTCTTATCTTATTTTGATTTGGATAAAACCTTAATATTTTACTTCTTATTCAACACTTACATGCCATCAATAGCCTCTATCTTCTCCTCTTCCTGAACAACTTCCTCAATGTTACCTTACTACTATATAGACAACTGATTTTATAAGAAGGTCATTATCTAGTTGCATTTAAGAGTCTCATCATTATATAGGAAATTGATCTTTGATTTCTCTTTCTCAATAAGTCCTTATTATCTCTTCAATTTTTCTTCTTCAAATTGTTTCTTCTTTTCTTAGTACTTGAGATCTCTTTGTAATTTAAGAATAAAGTTTCTTCTATCCTCCTCATATTATATTCTCTAGAAATTCTCAATCTGTTATTAGAACATCTCAAACACTTTTTGATGCTCAGACTTAAGCTCATCAATATTTTTCTGTAATTATTCCTTGGCCTTTAATAGCTTAGATTCTTCATCAGTTATGTTCTTAGACTTTGCCTATTCGTCATTTAAAGAAGTCTTTTGCTTCTTAAGATTTCCATATTCCTCATGAAGGACATTGAGTCTGTTGAACTTCTCCTTCAACTCAGCAGAGAGTTCTTTTACATTTATACCCTTGAGTCCATTCTTAATAACAACATACTCCTAGGCGAGTTCTTCAAACTGATCCATCTTAGTCAATGTGTCTCTCATCTTCTTTAGCTCTGAGTTAAATTATCTCTCCTCTTGAGCATTTATTTTCTTGTTTCTCATTTCTTCTTCCTTATCCTCAATTTTCTCCAGTAAGCTCTCTCTGGTCCATTTTCTTTTCAAGTAGAACTCTTTTGTTAGCTGATCCATCTGTTATTTAAGAGTATCAAGTTTCTTTTAATTTTGTTCCTTATGAGCTTTGAGGTCTTTACTTTGTTATAGTTTGGGAGCAAGGCTTTCTCTTAGATTTTTCATTTCAGTTTTTATTTCCTCTATTCTGAACTAGGTCTCGTTATTGATCTTCTTGATTTTCAAATTAATTTCCTATATTTCTTTCTTGAACTGGCTTTGTTAGGAGATAATAATGTCTTGTCTTTTTTTAACATCTTGGAAGTTAGGCTTATTTTCTTTGAGGAATTTCTCTTGACTTTGAGGAACAGCTGTTTGTAATGTGGTGCTTATTCTTACCTCTTCTCTCCAGTTGGCTGGTGGTACAAATAAAGGTTCTCTGACTGGCTTGTCTTTTTTGTCAGGATTTTATTCTCTGTTCTCTTGTTGCTTGCCATGAGGTTTTTTGGGAAGCTTCTTGCTTATGAGGTTCTGACTTGTCATTTCTAGTTTATAATTTTAAGCAATAATTATATAAACTTAATAATATTGATTTTGGATAAAATTATGTTGATTAAAAATGGAAGTTAAAATTTATATTTTGCTATTAAAGATTATTAACTTAAGATTGTGAGTATTAAATTAGAGACTTAGATAAATGACTATTATTATTTATTCGTCTATAAATTATAATCTCATTTCTAAGCTTGCAAACTAGAAAATTTAAGATCACAATATTATCAATTATATTCCAATAAATTCTAGAATAAAAATTTAATAAATCTCTAGCAAATTACTTCACAAATTCTTAAACATATTATCATTATTAATATATAAATAAAATTATTAACTCTATGAGGAAGGGCTTTGTTTTTTTTATTCTTTTTTTTGAAGCTACTAAATAATTCTTGGATTGACTAGTTTTTACATATCAGGTGCAAGCATATTAAAGGCTGTAATTGCGTTGGTCTTATTAATGAATGTCTTTTGTCCTTCATTATAGAAATTAACACCTTCTGATCAAAAATCAATTTAGAACTAATCCAGCTAAAAAGAGTATCATGGATCAGGCTCATAAATGACAGACTCTCCACTGGCAAACTAAGCAAGTACCAAATCCTCCTCATTATTATAAGTTATGGGAATGATCATTTTTGTTTTGAAGTCTATATTAAACTGATTTATTATTTCTGATTCAGACTCGGTCTGAGCAACATTGTCAGTTGAGGCCAATATTCTTGCATTGGCAGAAGTCTAAACACTCTCAATAGAAAACATATTAAGCTTCTTAATATAGTTGCTTAGATTTTACTAAAGGAATATTTTATAGAGAAAGTACTTCTCTTTATTTGTCTCTAAGAACTAGCTGAAGCTTATTGGACTGTACATTTTGCAGAAAGACTGACAATATAGGCCAGAGGCCTTAGTCTTCTAAGATCCTTTGCACTCAAGAACAGCCTTCTAGGCCTTAGGATCAATAACAAACTAAACATAATCAGGTATAGGCTTGTGTGTATATTTTCCCTGGAAATCACATCATAAGGAAAACAGACTAAAAAGTCATGCAACTTTCATGAAGAAAATAAACTCAAAATTGAAGTAGGAAAATGTTTTGCTGACCATCTCATAACAAAATCCAAGATTCAAATTCATCACTTTGTTATCAGCATTGAAGTACTAATGATTATCTGAGTTACACAGGGCACACAGAAAGCCTTTCTTTGAGGTATAAAAGAAATTATAAGCCTCTTTCATTTTCTTAAACAAGAGATCTCAAATTGAGCTTATTTTGAGATCTCTTATCTATGCTGCAATCGCTTGACAGTTGGTCTAGATTCCTGGCTCAGACTTCATACCCAATATTTGATCTGCAAAGCCTTCATATTGCTTAAATAGATCAAATATTTTGTCCATATTGTCAATAAGCTGTCAATGATGTTTTTTGATCATTTCGTTTCATTTTCCAAGATTCCAGTTTTGATAAATTCTAAGCTGATCAAAAGGGTTGCAAGCATTATTGGCTCCATCGAGAGAACACACCCCATTTATGCTATAATCATCGTTGGATTCATCACCAAGATCAAAGGTTCTTAGCAGCTCTTTGTTAAAGGAGATAGCAGCTTGTTTTAGTAACAGTTTCAGAATGGCTATTATTATTAGTTTTTTCAAAAGCATTGTCATTATAATTTTAACTTAATTTTAAATTTTTTATATAGAGTACTTATAATGCAAAACTTACCTACTAAAAATGATACTTTAAAAAGAGATAGTTTTTTGAAAAGCAGAAAGTCTTTAATGTTAAGTGAATAGAATCCAATAGCAACTAAAGATACCAAGGATAAAATAAGCAGTTTTGTTGGAGATAAAAGTGGTAACAATATATTAGCAAAGAAACCCAAACCTCTTAAAGAAGTACAAAAGAAAAGAAATTAAACACCTATACTGACAAAACAAAATAAAGCTGAACCAAAAACGCCAATTAAAAGCTTAAAGTCAGCTACAGCCAACTAAATGAAAAGCAGTAAGATATTAGGTTCTGCAGTTAAAAGCTCAAAAATAACAGCAGATAAAAGTGTATTAAAAAAACCTTTAAAAAACAACTCTAAAAGTTCAAATAAAAAAACAGTATAAGATTCCTCAAAATAATACTAAGATTTTACTATGAAAAACTTTAATGAGTACTTGAACAAAAATATAAGAGAGGAAGAGCAAAATCTTTTCATTTAATCTTATAATTTATTTTAGTAAGAGTAAGATTTATTATGTTGATTTTTTGGACAAATGAAACCTCAGGATTTAGTTGAGTTATTCGAAGCTACTTATAGGCTAAATACATACTTGCCATATGAGTATTAATAATTCTTTTAAGTGTTATGAGTTGACTGTGTTTTTAGTGAGTAGGAAATTAGAGTACTATTTAACAACAAAACAACAATAAGTATATTTGACTTGATTCTTTTGATTAACTATTATTTGTTAGGATAGAGAATATCTGACTAAACTGTAGAAATAAGCATGGATTATTATTCACATAAAAAACAGAACTAGTTATTAGTAATGTTAGAGGACTTTTTTGAACTTATAAAAAAATGATTAATTATTTTGGAGGCTTTTAAATAATAAGTAAATGACAAAAGTCTCAATTTAAGTACATTAGAATAGAGCATAATATTGTAACAAAGAAAATAAGTCACTACCTTTGATCCATTATTTATAAAATGATAAAATTAAATATCAATAATTTATAATTAAAGATGTATTTTGTTTTCATTCCAAAAAGAGTAAAAATACTCCAGTGTTTCATTGTCATCTTTATCAATGTTCTCTAGTATAGTCTTTCTATTAAAACTATCATACAACAAATCGTCAATTAATAAAGATGAATATAGAACATCTTAGTTTTGTTTAGGGTTTTCCAAGAAGCTCCATGATTGGCAAGGCTCTTATATCATATTAAGAAGCCAAATGGATCTTTTCCCATGAGGATAATAAGCTTAAGCAATTTATTTAATTATATCCTTTAAACTACTTTTCTATAATTGTCCAAGTCTTTGATACTTATAACCTTTTTCATTACCATCAGAGCTACTAGAATACCATTGGATTAAAGTCTTTTTTAAATAGTCTTAGTCTATTTTTCTCTTCTTAACAACAACCACTCTCTGTAACTCTTCTTTCTATTCTTATATGGATTTGCTTTGATTTTTGTAGCATTATTCTTATGTTCTAAGATCACAGTTTCGTATTTTGGTTTCAAACTCAAATGAATCGTATCAGGTCTCTTTTATTTATTCAATAATAAATGACTCGATATAAAAAAGATCAGATATAATTAAGCTTGATTAAAATTCATTTCCCAATTATTTTAAATATCTACTTATTTTAAACATATTAAATTTGATCTCTAATAAAATATCCACATATTCAGATTTTTTGCACTGCCCAAAACTTTATTTAATATTTATTATTTATTATTTAAGATTAAAAGGTATTTGGTAGTGCTCAAAAAACACTTCAAAAGTTTCCAAATAATTTTCAATTTATTCTTATACATTTATTTTCCTTAAGGGTTTTGCCTTTTATTTTTCATTATTTTGTTAGCCTATAAAATGCTAAAGTTTATCTATTGAGATCATCAATGAAGAAACTCTATAGGACAAAAGGTTGTTAAGATCTTATTGTGTTGTTTTTTATTACAAAGCATCTATTTTCTCATTTAATATTTAGCTAGCATTTTATAGCTATTATTATTCGTCTTTTATTTTTTGCAATTGAATTCCTGCCCAAATTTTGAGCCATACCTATGAGCTTTTGAAAGTATTTTTACCAAAGGAGAATTCTTCAAAAATCTCATTAAACTCTTCAAAATTTAGGATAAAAGAGGCTCAATATATTGCTAAGAAATTTCTCAGTAATTTATCATTTTATTTCTCTAATAAAATATCATTGTATATTTGGTTGGAAAATCTTTCTTTTATTATTAATAGATAATAAGCTCTGCAATTATTGCTTGAGCAAAGACAAATGGAGTCCTATTATTCTTTAATTGAGTTTGTATATGATTAGTAATTAAGAGTTATCTCCTCCATATAATTTATGTTTCTTAAAGCTTAGATAACAACAAGATATTGTCCCTTAGAGACCTTGACAGTTATTTAACAATTTGGATTGCAACTATGAGACACTCAGCTGGCAAGGTTTCCATATAGAATTGGATCAATATATAGTACCTCTTTTCCATTAGGTTCGGTTTAGAGTTTCTCTATTAGAATATTATAGAATTCAAGATTTTATGTTTTTCTTAGAAAGCTCCATTTTTTTAATTTTTATTTCTTTATTGATTCAATAAAATGATTTATGGTTTCTTGTCTTATATGCCATTGCCATGGAGCATAAACCTCTCCAAAATATGGAGCAATTATTTGATCATTTTATATTCCTTATGGACTGGTGCAAATTACACCAATACCTTTGCAAAACAGTCTTAAAGAGGGTCTTAGCTCCTTAAAAACACTGTACTCGTATAAGAGTCAAACAATACTTATTTTCTCTTTAATAATATTAGATTCATATTCCTTGAGTGTCTAGATTTGTTTTTTATATTTCTATTCTGTATATAGAAAAACATGTGTGCAGTTCCAAGCTTCTGTTTCTATCTCATTTGCAGACTTAATAATATCTTACAGTACTTAAATTTTTATTGTTTTAAGAGTATTGTTGGGCATCAGATGAATCAGGTTCTTTTTGGTATAAAGATCCATGCCCCAAACCTTTTATACTCTAAGCTCCTTGTATGTCAAGGACTATGAAATATTCTCCAAGCCTCTGTTGCTACAGTACTAATAACATTAGCAATTAATATCACATTCTATATCCCCATCCTTATCTGGACAGCAGACTACTATAGAGTTTACCTAATGATCTGAATGGGCTTATTAATTGCAAGGACAGTTTTCTGTACAAAAAGGTTTAATTTCTGATGTCAATAAACTAATATTCTACTATTCATTAGAAGTGTTTAAATATATAGAGATCTCAATATACAGTCTAGGTGAAAGAAACAGCTATGGAAATATATCGACTCATTTTGAATACTAAGTCCAATTAGTAATTAAGTACTCAAAATTTAGTCATTTTTCTTAAAAATATTACACTCAATATTTCTATGATGATTTTCTTAGCCATTAGAAATACCTGCCCTATTATAAAGAAGGTGTCTAGTAAAATATATCAAAAACAAAAAAACAAAACTCTACAAAAAACTGACCAAAAATACTATATTTTGAACTAGTTATTTTAGAGCTGATTTTACTATGATATTCCTTAAGAATATTTTAAAATTTATTTTTAGTTATTGGATTATTTTCTTTTATATAATTTTTACTTTAAATGGCTACAAGTTGTTCTTTAAGAAAAACAATTTCTTTTTTGTCGGAAAGAAAAAGTCATTGTAAGTTAGCTGTGATTGAATTAAGATCCTAACTGCTTAGAAGACTCTCATCATGAATCTCTCAGTAATAAAAAAGATCTTCAAGTTTTTATACAGCTTTATTAAGAAACTTTATCAGAATAAGGTTTGATCCTTAATGAACATCCTCTACCTCATTATCAATATTATACTTGCTTGTCTTTCTGCTTGGAGAATCTAATCCCCAGTTCAAAAAGCTTTTATCTAGCAAAGAGTATTACTCTTCCTTTCTGTCTATTTTTTTTTCGCAACTATCCTACTACTAAATCTCATCTTTTTTATTGTTTTTTTTATCAGCCATTTAAATTTAGGAAAGTTATTTTAAATTATCCAATAGACAATTATTAGTGAAATTTAAATTGGATAAAAATTATAAATAGATGCTGTTCTTAGTGTATGTTATTTTTCTGAGTAGTCTGTAGCTCAAAGACACTATTTAGTAATAAGAGCATGTCCACAGCTATATTGGCATAACTATGATTCAAAGAGAAAAACTTGGAAAAAATAAAAACTCTTTTCAAAATGGACAAAGCTCAAAACCCCCCTAAAAAGAATTCTATGCCTATGAAAACTACAAGTAACTCGTTGAGCAATTGCCTGCAACAAAAGCAGTAATGTTTCCTTATAAGCTTAAGTTTGATTTGCTGAGAGTTCTATTGGATAGTTTATAAGGCGTTTTATTAACAGGTGGTTCTGAAGCCTTTTATGAGGAAGTGAAATAGAAAGATAAAATAGTTAAAGCTCCCACACAATATTTAAGAACTATTCAATATATTATAAGCTACTCTTAGGAACCAAAATAAATCAATAGAAACTTCAATGTCTTAGGAGTTTGTTTGGGACTTGAGTCTTCCATGTTGTCAATAATTTGAATTTTAAATGAAGATAAACTAAGGAAGCTAAGCTAGGAAAAACAATCATAAAAATACATAGAAGATGTTAGAAGATAGTTAGAGGGGTAAGAGCATGCTTTCTATAAGACTCATCTTTAGAAGCCCAGTGAAAGCCAGCTGGCTTTATTAACTGGCATAAAACACTAGATAAACAAGAGCCTCTCAATTTCCTTAATAAATATTGATCAACTACAAGTTAAAAATAATCACGTATACAATAGCTTGAAATTCTTCTGAAAATAATATAAGAAAAGAAACGAGAAAAAGCTTCATAATGATTACTACTTTTTTCATGATCATGGAATTGAGGTCTCAAAATTAGAGGAGGTAAAAGTTCTTAAAGATTAACTCATTGTATATGGAACATATTAAAATGACAAAGGTGTTGATTTTGCTGGCTTTATTATTGGTAAGAAATTTAAGAACATTTTTTTGACATAAAATCATCCTGAGAAAGTTTATGAGATAAATCCTAAGACTAAAGTCAACTGAACAAAAACTGCATTTAAAATAAATGTTGCTCTGGCTCAAGTCTTAGAAGTTTAAGAGTAGTAAACAATTTCAGACAAGACTCATCAAAACTACTAAAATGTAGTTGAGGCCATGCTTGAGCTCCAAGAACTACTAGAGTTTAGAATCTATAGAAAATCACCATATCATTCCACTTCTTTTGTCTTGAAAGAAGAAGAATATAATAACAAAATTGAAGCAATTATTTCAAAGCTAAGATCCAACCAAATTTTTATATAAAAAATATTATAATAATTTATTCATAATTTTGTACCTGTTGCTAGCAGTAAGGACACACTGATTAGATTTTGAGCCATTTTTTGATGCACTCTTGATGGAATATATGACCACAAGATAAGGGTTCTTCGAAGATAGAAATCTGAGTGTTATAACAAATGATGCACATATCACTTGAGGAGATCTCTTGTGTACATGAGCTTCTTAGCCTATCAAATAAAGACTTTCCTTAGGCAGTAAAAAGCTCAGAAATTTAATTAATTTTGTTCATTATATTTTCATCATTATTCTATTATTAGTTAAGAGTAAAATCATTCTCATTGGCTCAGCTTGCACAATTAAGACTTTCCATACAAAATTTATAAATTTAATTTAAGTTTTTTATTGATTTTTATTATTATATTTTAAATGGACAATTAAGAATAGATTTTAAATCTTCTGACAAAAAAAAGTGGATTTTTTAGAGAACAACTCAACAAGGAAAAAGGAAAGCTTTAAAAAGAAGTCAAGATAATTGAGGTAGTTTAAAAAGACTCAAATTATGTAGCAGCTTCTAAGAGAGCTATAAGAATAAGAGAAGAGAAAAAAAGATCTTGAATGAGAGAAGAAGTTTCAAAATTGGAAAAACCAAGAAGAAATTAAACTAAAAAAATCAACATGAAAATTGGACAAAGATATTAGAAAGCATCAAGATATTGTTAAGGATAATTAAAAACATTTATTAAACAAGACTCTTGGCTGATGGAGATAAGAGAAAAACATTCATTTAAATTTAAATTAAGAAAAATAAAACATAAATCTCAACACTAAAAATAAAGAAGAATATGATATTAAGGAGCATGATTTTGACTAAGAAAATATGGGAAAATCTTTGCTAGAAAAAAGGTAGTTAAATATTATAGAAAAATCTTATTAGTTAAGAGATAAACAAATAGCACTTATGTAATGAGCATAGATAAATAAAGCTCAAAGACTATAAGAGATTATAATAAATGCTTGAAAAAAAAATTAAGAAAATCCTGAAAAATTGCCTGAAATAAATATGATTTAAAATATAGAGTAAAATAACTTATAATAGAAACTAGTTGAGAAATAGTTAAAATTTATAGAGAGAAGAAAAAAGCCAGAAAAATAAAAGGATTCAAAAGAAGAATAGCTTTCTGAAAGAGAAGAAAAACCTCATGACTAAAATGAAAGAAGAAATGATCTTAGAAAATCATTCATTGAGAAAAGAAATAAAATTCTTTCTATTGATAGAAGCAAATTATTGAACTTTGAGAAAAAAAGTGCCAAAAATCTTGTTGAGAAAAAATAAAGACTTTTGAAGTTTGAAAGATTCAATGGCATAGCTAAGGAGAATATAAATGATATTCAGTGAGCCTAGGAGAAAAAATACAATGACTATCTTCAAGAGTATTATTAACAGACTTAAAAGATACTTGGGATGAAAGTACTAAAAGAGTAAATTTTCAAAGGAAACTAAAGTATCTAGGACTACTTTCAAGTCAATATAAAAGCAGTCAAGTAACTTCTAAGCCAGTTTAACAATTAAGTAATAACTAAAGAGAAGCTAATTAAAGATCTTGAGAAATTTGGCATTCAAAATCAGGATTTAAAAAAGCTCATAAAAAGCATAAGAGAAAATGAAGAGAATTTAAAACAAAAAATAATCAAAGAAAATAAAGAAGAAATTTCTTAAGAACCAAAAGATAGTCAATAAAATTAATAAATTTTTTAATAAAAATAAGTTTATAATTTTTTATACATTTTAATTCTTAGGCTCAATCTCCTACACACTTGGCTAAGATTCTGAGTCTCTAAGAAGTATTTTCTTAGACTCCTTTAGAATATCTAGCATGTTTGTCAAGTTCTCTCTCTGCTTAACAATATACTAAGGCTCTCTTATTTAATCCAGCAACTCTGTTCTCTAAACCTCCTTATACATGTTCAAATACACCTTATCCTTTTTAACTTACTACTATATCATTGATGAGAAAATTAGTGACCATTCTGGGTACGAAATCAGCAATTTGATGTATAGATATCTCAAAGTATTTGTCTACTCATTTTCGGATCTCTTTCTATAGGAATTTGTCTCTTTATTATTTATTCATTCTGACCTGGAGTCAGTCGGGTTCTGTAGCCTATGGGACATTGTTTTCCATGTAAGCATCTTAAGTCTATGTATTCTCTGTATGGCTTCGGCTTGAACTTCTCTTCAACATTCCTTATACAGATTTTTGAGCTTTTTAGAACAAGTTTTTATTCTCTGTTTTTGACTAAGGAGCGTCGGCAATTCTATTTTCATCCTCAGGCCAAGTGTAAGCATCTGTAATATATAATGGGTCTTTAGTGAAAATGGTCTTGGTTTAGCAGTCCATAAAACTTGTCATTAAGACCTGACAATTGTCCTTGGAAGCTGTCAAAAGATCTACATAGAGTTCTGATAAGGCCTCCTTAAGAGCTTCTTTGTTGCTGAAGATTTGCTACAGATAAAAAATTCCAATTTGTTTGAGAATTTGATAGACTTGATCAAGAAGCTCCTCGGCCTAAGGTCTTAACTTCTCCATTAGTGGACAGACAAGAGCCATGAAGCAGTCAATGCTCACATAGCCAGGCATAGTGTTACCCATGTACATGTCCAATATCTTCTACATTTGACTGTTGCTAAACTCTTTTGAAGCCTTATAGTTGCAGAGGTATTCCTTGAACAAATCATTGAACAGAATTGAGATCTAAGCTGCAGCCAGGATCTGGTCCTCTTGTCTCACCTCTCCTAGTCAATAATTCTCACTAAACTCTCCTTTGACATTGCTCTTAAACTTGTCAATAAAAATAGAGACATCATACCAGATTTACTCAAGCTTGAGTTTGTTATCCAAAGGAATGGGCTCTCCTAAAAGTCTCACATTTTCTTCACAGCTTTTTATTTTGTGATTAATTTCTTATATCATGGCTGGCAGCACTGTCTTAATATGATCATACATGACATTGGTAAGCTTTCTTGTAAGACTCGAAGTTCCTAGAAGATCTTTGGAGAGTGACTTGTAGGCCGAGTGTGTGGCAAAAAACTATCTTTCTTCCTCAAGAGCTCAATCAACAATGACTTAGTTATTTATATCTTCCTAAGTTCATCCTTTGACTCCTATGTAGCCCAGCCTTAGTGGAATTTCTTTATTTAAGATCATCTTTCAAGCATCAGTACCCTTGTCCATGATATCTATCTTAGTTATAACTCCGATGGTTCTTACTCCATTTGGATCAAGCTGTTATGCAAGTTATAAAGCCTCTTGAGTTGTCATGTCAGCATTGGCTGGAATGACACAGAGAATTATTGTTCGTTCATCCTTGCAATATCTTGTTACCATTTCCTTAGTTATTCTTTCTATATCTTTTGGCTGGTTTCCAATTGGAATTCTAGTAATGCCGGGGAGATCAATAAGAGTAAGATCCACACAGTTTTGGTCAAAGACCTGAAGGACAATAGGGTTGTCAACTATGCCACAGTTAGTTCCACAAAGCTCATTTGTAAGCTAATCAATTTTAGCTCAGATCTCCTTGAAGTCATAGTAAATCTTGTCATCATTGAGAAACTTTCCATAAGGTCAAGAACTCTCTTTGGAAGTTAGTCTGCTGAGTCTAAGCTCAAGAGGTCATCTTGTGACTACCCCTGAGCCTCTTGGAAGAAAATTGAGACCGACTATGGACTCAAGAAGAGAACTCTTACCTGAGCTCTGGGATCCAAGTACTGCTATTCAAGGCATGCTAATGTGTTCGTTGAGGCCGGTGTCTCTGAGCTTGTCAACAAGTTATATGAGTCTTTTGAACTAGACCTACTCGCTGACCAGTGACTGATTCTCCATTGAAATTATAATAATTTTAATTTAATAATAAAAATCAAATCAAAAATCTCTAGCGAAAATACAGAGCGAATAGCTAGTACTTATTCACAGAAAATAATGGTTGGAAATAAGCTGAAATAATCATTACATATTTAAAGACTAATTTATCTAAAAGCTAAGCTGATAAAATTTATTATGCATCCTTGAGACCTTCAAATATCTCATAAGCATTGACTCTTGCTTTAAGCTAGCTGAGAAGCAAATAAACACCTGTTATCTTTCTATATAGACTGTATATTTCAGCTGGCGATGGACTTAGTCTTTTTCTCAATAAGTCTGGCATCATTTGACAAATTTCCTTTGCGATATTTTGAGAGCCAAAATCAAAGACTTAGTTTTGCATGAATGGAATTGTCACCACTCAAAGTGCTTCAAAATGACTCTATAAATATTCTTAGTTCTCTAAGCCTGTTAGTAGTCCTAGCTTGACTGAAAATTCCTTAGCTGTTTTAAAATCCTTTTTTCAGCTTGCATCCAAAGTCAGATAGAAATTCTTACAAAACCCTTTAGAGTATTTTAAAGTAGAGCCAAAGTCCAATAGAATAAGTTTCCTTGAGCTTTTATCTATCATATAGTTGCTAAAGTTTGGATCAGTTTGGACCATGTTCATTTTGAAAATCTCCTTCAAAGTAAGCTCCATCAACAATCATCCAAAATAGTCCTTGGCTTATTGATTATCTGACTTTATTAAGGATTCAAGACTTATTCCATCAACAAATTTCTCAGCCAGTATTAGTCATGTTGTAAGTTATGAGTCAACTTCTGGTATTATGAAGTTGTTGTCTATTTTGTTCTCTCTTAAAAGTCTTTGAAAATTTTCAAGTTTTTCTTTCTCCTTTAAGTAGTCACATTCCTCTCTAAGTTCCTTGCTAACAGTATGTAGAAAATGGTCTAGATAAAAAGACTTAGGTAGAAGTCTCAAGGTGTTCAAAAAGTAACCTATGCTTTTGAGATCAGAGTCTATTGACTTTTCTACTCCAAGAAACTGAATTTTAATAGCCAATTCTTTTCCTTCTTTGGTGACAGCCTTGTGAACCTAGCCAATAGATGCTGCCGCAAAAGGCTTCTTGTCAAAATACTCAAATTTTTCTTGCCAGTTTTTTCCCCAGTTGGATTCCAAAATGAGATCAAGCTCATCCTCAGGCATTATGTTGGATTACTATCAAGCTCTTTCAAATGCCTCTAAGACATACTTGGGTAATATTTCTGTGTCTAAGAGCGTCAAAATCTATCCCAGCTTAAGAGCTGCTCCTCTCATCTTGCAAAAAGTGTCTGCCAATTTGTCAGAGTTTTCTCTTAAGAATTTCTCCTTATAATATTCCTCATTGCCAAATATTTTGATCTTAGCTAAGGTAAGAAGATAGTCATTAGAAACTTAGACTAAGACCCTGCCTAGTGTAAAGCTTCAATGAATTGCTCCTTAAGGTATTCTTTTCTCGATAAGTTCTTTCTGTATTCTACTAAGATCATCTTGGAGATCAAATGGAGTATCAATATCATCCAAATAAGAATGTTTATTATTGTAAAAAGCATTCTTATTTTGTTTGAGTTTTTTGTATTCAAAATATGTCAATGAGAAATATAAAATTTTGTTTCATAATAAATTATTAAATTGAAAAAAGTTCATTAAAATTTATTTATAAAATTAATTATTTTTTTTGAGAGATTTTTAGTCTAGATACTACAGTATAAGTTAGCAGTCTTTAATAGTCTCAGTATAATGGTCTTGTTGTTAGTTAAAATCGGTTTAGTTTTATGGATTTTTGCTCTATTCAATAACCATCTATATTAGTGTTTTTATGCAATCCTTTAACAACTCAAAAAACTTATTGTCTTGTTTTTTTATTTCATTTTTTTATTGAAAAAACCTCTTAATTATATTTTCCTCTTTTTCTTTGATTCCAAACATATTAGTATTGAGAAAGTTACTCAATTTAGAAGCTTCAAAATACATTTATTTTTCTTTATTATTATTCTCTGTTTTTATTTTAAATGTACCCTACACTGTATTATTATAATAGAGATCATTGTACATATTTTTTAGCTCCAAAATTCGGTTGTTGAAGGAAGGACATTTTTATTTACTAGAATTTTCTTAATAAAATAAAATCTTTTGAATTCCTGGTAAAAAAAAGACAAATTTTTCTTTGTAATTATTTTGCAATTTTGAATAATATTTTTTGATAAATTTCTAAGCAGTAATTTATAAGCCAAATATTCCTGGCAATGGAGAGTCAAGAAGCTCCATATGCTTTTCAGGAAGCTGATAAATAGTTGTAAATTCCCACTTTAAGGGTCATAACAAGGTCTCAAGTAGTTTAATCAAAAAAGTTGTAATTTAAATTTCTTTGCAAATAATAACAATGCTTTTTGATTATATAAGACAGCTTGTTAGATAAATTAAATCTTCAAAGGAAATTATATTAAGCAACTTATCATAATAACTTTATAAAGGAATTATGCATAGCCTTTAATTAGGATAAATATTGTAATCAAATTCAAATCTCTCAAGCTTAATTTTTATGGAGTTTTTTAAGTCTTAAATTGTATAGTGTTTTATTTGATCAAATATTTAGCTTAAAATTTCTTTTTCCTTTAAAATAAAGTGCTCATAATTAACTATTTATATAGCCTATTGTTCCTAAATATCATCCTATTTAAGTTCTATTATTTTTTATTTTTTAAGTTATTGAATTTTGCCAACTATTATCTTAAACAAGCTCTTAAAAAAATACTATAAAGGAATATGTGTTTATATTATAAAATATTTTAATTTTGCAATGATTTTTATTTTTGCCTTTTGGTAGTTCAAGGACACAAAATCATAATACTTTTATACATAAAAACACCTTTTAACATTTGGGTTGATTTTATTAAGTATTTTATGCTACAATTTATATTACTGTTATAGATGTTCTTGGCCATTTGATAGCTCAATAAAATAAAAACCATTTTAAATTTTATCTACATTGAAAAAATCTGATCTTAAAAAATCAAAAAAATCATTGAAATAAAATTCTTGAAGTTTTTTTGCCTTGTGATCTAGAATATAGTCTAGTTACATTCAGACTATATGTAGTTACTTATGATCATCTGAAGAGTTAATATTCTCTATATGAAAAGGATTTCATTGATCAAGATTGAGATTGATTTAGAATAAAGTTTCAACTATTTTAATTTACTTTTTTTCTTTAATTTTCAAAGGATTGTGATTTGTTTCTAAGTCAAAGTCAAGGCTTCTAGTTGACTACTTTAAGTTTTTCAATGGAGTTGATTTTGTCTTCAATATATCATTGGACTTTATGGAGTGGTAGTTACTTAGGCTAAAATCGAGATTATCAAAGGAGGTGTTGTTTATTGAGAAACTGAGACTATTTGGCATATTATTTTAATATTTTAAAATTATAAGAAATTTAATTAAAAAATTATCTGTTTTATACTCCCTAAAATTTCTTGAGATTTCTTTTCTATATTTTTTTATTCAATTTTCAATTTTAGTATTTTTTTGCCATTTTTGATTTTTTGAAGATCATGGCAAAAAATTCAAGCAATTAAAGTGTCTTAGTATTCTATTATTATATTATCATTTTCTTTATAGATAAATAGCTATTAATGTAGATGATTTATTTCTTGCTTTAATTTATGGTAAAAGTTATTAAGAATTACTTCCATAATTTATTTTATAAAATACTCTTTTATTAACTCTATTTCTTTAATGGTATTTAATATGTATTTACTTGCTTGCTAAAAACTATGAAGTTGCTATTGACTAAAAATAGGCTCTACTTTTATATAGTGATTTTTTAGCTTTAAATTTATCAAAAACTCTAAAGAGTTTTTTTCTTATGTTTAAAAATATGTCAGAAGATGTTGACTTATAGATTCTTTTTAAATATAGAGTTTATAATTCAACATATTAAAATTTTCTTTTAAAGACAGGAAGATTTTATTTCCTTAAAGAAAATTATCATACTCAATAATTATTTTAAAATCCACATTAAGACTCTCAATAGCAGCATAGAAATAAGCCTCTTGAAAAACTAAAGATAAATATTGAAGAAAAATTGTCTTTAAAGAATCAATATTATTTTCTTCCAGAATGAAAATCATTTCATAAATTTATGTATTAATATAGTCTATAATAAACTACTATTTAAACTCATTAAGCTCCTTGTTTTATTCTTAAAGATTTGTTAATAGATAAAATATTTGCTTTCTATTTTAATACACAAAAGGATTAAGTTAAAAGTCTAACTAAAAGTTATCAATTTATATTCTAAAACCTAAATGTATTTTTTCAACTTAAATATTTATCTTAATAAATTCCTATATAAATTTTTCATTCATTTTTTAGAGTTATTATTGAACTTTTTGTTGTAAGTCATAGAGGTCATTTTTTATTTATAAATCTAAAGGTAAATAGGCAAACTATTTCTATGCTAAGATTGAGTAGGATATTTCAATAAGATTTTCTGGATTTTATATCTGATATTATAATTTTTCAAGATTTTGATATATCTCAAATTGTTTAGAATTTTCTTGAGAATAATACTTACTTTATTCTATATCAATTCTAAGCTACTATTGTAAAGAATTAAGCTACTAAAGATCACTGAGCAAATCAAGATTATTACTATAATGGTCCAGTAAGGATCTAATGATCCTATGATAAACAAGCAGTCTATTATAGTAGGTTTTTGACACCTTCTGTCCTACAGATAAAGTGTCTATGTATAACTAGTTATACACAATTATATCTCCAACTATATCCTTAAGCTGTATATAATTTTCATTGCTCATTATAATTATTATGGTAAAATTGATAATTAATATTAATTTGATTTAAAAATAAAGTTAAATTTTATTTTTTATAAATGGTTCGCATATTTTTAAAAATTGCTCTTTTTTGGTTATTTATTTAAGTATTTAAATAATCATAATAAACAGAGTCAAGGCCAGAGAAAAGTTATATTTCTAATTAATTAATTGATTATAGTTTTAAACAGCATAAACAAAGTTTATATAAATTTTAAGTTTAAAATTTTAGCCTTTAAAAAAGTCTTAAAAAATACTAGCCAGATACAATCTCTACTTAGGAATCAAAAAGTCCTAAAAAAGAAATTTAAAAATAAAATAATGAATCAAGAATAAGTTAGAAAAAATCTCTGCTTACAGCTGCTTTAAAATAACAAGAAATATAAATTGTTTAAGTAAAATAACAGTCAAAATAAGATTAAACATAAAGATAAAATTAGCTTCTAAAATCATATAAAATTACACCAAAAAAATCAATAAACAGCTAAATGAATTTTTAACCAAAAACCCCAAATTAAACTAAACAATTAAATAAAACAGTTAAGAATTCTTAAGCTTTTTATAAAAACGATTGAAAAGATATTACGTAATCTAACTCTAAAAAAAGGAGCAGATTTAGTAATTTTTTTAATCTCTTATGTGGTCAAGCAAAAACATAAAAAATACAAAATTCTAAAGTTTTGTTAATTTAAATTTTATTTTTTAACATTATTTATACTTATTTAAAATAACACACAAAAATAGGTCAGTCATCAAACATAGTGTCCAAAAACTTCTCATAAGTTCATTAAGCTTTTTCATAGCTTTAAAATTCTATCAACAATCCTTAATACTTAGTATCAACTTTTATAACAGCCTAATCATCCTCTATTTCTTCTCAAGTATCTCTGATTGTCTACTAAACATATTCCTCTTCTTTTTGATTAAATAATTTTTCTTTCTCAAACAAGTTAAACAAGCCCACAACTTTTCTAACACTTGTTCAAAATCTTTCATCTTTTTAGGCTATTTTTTTTATTCTTTATAAATCTTCTTCGGGTGTAGTTTTTTTATTTTCCAAAGGAAAGATTTGCTTCAGAGTTCTTTCAAGCTCCAATAACTGAGAACTATTTTTATAATTATCATCCTCTATGTTTTTATATAGCTCATATACATCTTTGTCATTTACAACTATCACTTTAAACTATTAATCATTTTCCTACATTTTTACTAGAGCATCATAAGCATTTAAAGCTGTTTTATTTTGCTAATATTCAACTATTAAATAGTATGGTTTTATAGCCATGATTTTCTATAAAGAGCCAAAAGAACTAATCATTTCTCATGTCATTTTCTCATCATAATTTTATTCATTAAAAATACTACCTTATAAAACAAGCAAAACCTCAGCTTATTATTGATGGTTTATTTTAGGCTGGATTTTCTCTCTTAACTAAAGAAGTCTACAAATAAGGCTCTTATCCTTGTAATATATTCTTCCTAATTAATCTAGATGTTTTGCATCCTCTTCTAAATAAAATTCAACAAAAGCCTTGCTCTTATTTTCTCCTTGCTTTGGCATTGGAATTCTAATGTCTTTTATTCATCCAGCTCCTTTTTCTTTAAGAAGATCATAAAGTTAATGGCTGTCAAAATCTAAAGGCAAATTATTAATAAATATTGTCCTGTTATTTCTTTCTTCTTTATTGTTATCTTATTGTTGATACTAATTTTTCTATAAATAATTTTCTTGTCTCTCAAGTTCCAAAAGCTCTTCAATCATAAAGTAATCAAGCTCCATATATAATGATAAAAATAATATTAAATATTAAAATTAAATATACAGAATTTACCTTAGTTTTTCAAGATTTAAAATTAATAAAAATAACAATAAAAAATATAATAAAAAAAATGAAAAATTATTTAGTGTTTGAGTTTCCTTTGATAGGTACATTTTATTCTGTAAACTCATATCCTTTGAAGGAATCATCAGAGCCAGGATTATATTATATATTTTTCTTATTATAGACAAAGTTACTAGGTCTAGGTTTTATTAAAGCATTATTAAACTTGTTTTTAAATTTATTTTGGTTTTGCTTAGTTATGTCTGCAAAAGCTATTCCTTTTTTTCAAGATACATCATCATCGATTCTCTATACATTTTCTTACTGTTTTTTGTTGTCATCTATTTAATACTAGTTCTCTTTAATTGGTTGTATTTGTTTCTCTTTTTATGCTGCAATACCATCATCATTTGTTTCTTTATTCTTTACCCATTTTTTCTACACAGATTAGATAATACTACCTTCTTCATTTAATACAATTTAAATCTCTTTAAAATAAACAAAATTGCTATTGACACCAACAAAAGTAAAGTTGTTATCATAGTCAACTAATCTAACTTAGCCCTACCATAATTTCAGTCTCATTTTTTCATCTAATAGTTAATAGATTTTTTTCTATAGAATTCTATGGGCTCAATAATATTGTAGCAAAAGAGAGGTGTTGACTGCTGCCATTGAGACCAGCGTTTGAATGAGATTTCATTCAACAAAAAAGCTTACTATTGAAACAACCCCAGTAAGAAAATGAGTTGCTATTAATGGAGCTCAAAATCTATTTGGTAAACTTTCTGAGACCATTTTTTTGAGCTCATCAAGAATTTATGATAGTACTTGATCTTGGCTGAGTTGGTTTTGAAGATCCAAATTGCTCTCAATATTCAGCTAAAGATTTTTGCTTAAAGAAATCCTTATCAACTTTTCCTTATCTGCCCTCATTATAAATAAAACCCTTGTTTAAATGTGACAAAAAAATTAATTGAAATTTTAATAAAAATAAATATGGATAATTAAGCTAAGAATTTTTCTACTTTTCTTTTACATAAGATTAAGTTTTAGCTCAATTTTCTAATATTAAATAATACAATAAACTCTATTTTTGATTTATTGAATTAAAAATATATTAAGAATAAAACATTATATTAGACTCTTGTTTAATTAAAATATCTTCTATATTTAAAAACTTGACTTTATATAGAATTAAATATTCAATCTAAATAAGAACTTATAAACTTAAGTACTTGATTAATTAGATCAAAAATAAGAAAAAAACTAACCTTGATTTATATCCTAAAGAAAAATACTATTAATTAAAGCTTTTAAAGTATTATGATAACAAGCTAGAGACATTGTTGAGAATTTAATATTTATTTTTGCACTTGAAAACATTAAAAATTTATTAGACAAAAAATAGTCTTTATTTATTAAACAAAACAATAAAAGTAAATTTTTTAGATATTTTTTAATTTTTTAAAATTCATCTTTAGATTATTAATAATTTGCTGAAAAAACTGCTCAAAAAACAAAATCATTATTTAAGTAATTTTTGACTCAATTTTTGAGGTCTTTCCATTTACAAAAATATATAATGACTATTTTATGAAAATACTAATTAATTATGTATATCTTGCTGTTGCATTTGTAAAAACAATTGATGAGAAAATAGACTTTGCATTACATAAGCTTTTTGATAATAATGATAACTGTATAAAAGGTTATAAAAATTAACCTGTTGTTTATAAGGAGAATTTATAACAAATGCAAAAATGTATTAAGAGTCTAAAAAATGTCGCTGTTATACTTATTATTCTATCATAAGTAAAATGGTATATTTAAATCAAATAAGTAAATAATAAATATGTATGCCAAACTCTTAACTTATTTTAAACAACTCTAAATTATATCGATAGCAAGATTTTAAGAATGTCTTGATATTTATTTAAAAATTGGAAAATTACTCTTTGTTTTAAAAGAAGATATTTTTGAAATTTATCAATAAATTAAGATTTATAATAATGGTCGGTTTTTTCCCTTACTGGCTTTAAATAAAATTTAGACTTTAATAAAGGTCTTGTAATTTATGTCTTAGAAAATGGGTTAAATAAAAAGCTATTTATTGGAACCAAATACTTTGTAATTAAATACTCCACATATCAACTAGTTAGTAATATTAATAAATTCTATTAAGAATCCGTATCTCGAAAGCAGGCATGGTGTAGTGGCTATCACATCTGATTTACACTCAGAAGGTCATGGGTTCAATCCCCATTGTCTGCATTTTTAAACTATTATTTTATACTTTTTATATTTAAATATTATTAAATAAACTAAAAATTTATAAAGAAAAATAATTAATGAAATATTTAAATATCTTCTAGCATTTTTTCCACAAGGTTAATGATCTCTTATTTAAATAAAGGATTTATTATGAGAATCTCTAAGCTTATTTCAGATCATTTCTACTAAAGAACTTATATTATAAAAACAGGCTTGCTTTAAATAGATGAATAATATATGTCTTCTTTTTAACATTTGAATATTTGATTTTACTTAAAGACTTGAATAAGCTTCTCTTCATTTCTTATATTTTCATACTTGATAATTTCATAAGTCTCAATTTGGTCCATGTAGTAATCAATACTCAATTCCTAAATATTTTTATCCAAAATTTAGTTGAGAAGAAATTAACAGCTTAACTCAATTGGCTGAACATTGTTGATAATTTAAATTTTAAAATTGAGATCAATATTTTGGCTTTTATCAATTAGTTGTTAGACCATTTGTTAGCTTGGATATTAGAATAGTATTTGATGTCATATAGCCTGGTTTTGTTTAATCTCGAGTTCTTTTAATAAAGAGCTTGAAAATATTTATTGTTCTTAAAAATAAACTAAGATTTAATCAATGAAGAATAATTGATAAGATTTATTGAGTATTAAAAGTTGTATATTAATCTTATCCTAGTCATGTTTATAGTGTGATTTTATATTGAAAATTTAATCCTCATTTTGATCATATATAATACTACTATTAATTAGAATTTTTTCTTATTGTTCGAACTTTTTTATGTTGAATTTTTCTCTTTAAAATTTATTATAGAAAATAAAACCTGTGTCAATATGCCTTAAGGATTATTAATTAAATAAAGCTTATATTGTTCCAAAATCATTAAGGGTTTTTATTTATTTATTTTTTGGAGTTTTATCTGAAAAATTGTCTGCATAATTTCCTTTGTAATTCTCAAGTAAATTTTGATCTTAAGCCAAAACTCTCCAGAAGAAAAAAGCTTAATCTCATATCATTAAATTGACTTCATTTTTCTCAATATTTTAAAGCAGGTCCATTAACATAGAGTCACTTTGTTATACCTTATTTACAAATAAAATACAGAGAGTTTCAACTAGCAGAATTTTCTACCCAGTTTTCATGTTTTCATATTAATTTAATAGATGTTACAATATTAACTAAAGATCTTGTATTTAGTCATGTAAATTCTAGATAATAATTAGCATAGTATTTATATAGCTCATTTATTAGTATTTTCTTATTTGGACAAAAGTCTTTAAAACATTGCTAAAAATTTGCCCAAGTTTTTAGTCATTTAAACTAAAATTTTCATCATTAAAAATGTATATAAAAATTCAACTTGAATTTCATAGAAAATTCTCAACCATCATAAGGTTTGAATTATCAATCCATTCTTAAATACACTCAGTTATAATTTTAAAAATTTTGATATCATTTTCTATGTTTAAATTTCTTAGAATAATTTTTAATGATTTTTGTTGTATAAGAAAATCAATGTCTTTCAAGTAGCTCAAAAGCTCTTAAAATATTGCTTCTCTTTAAGTGAGATTTTTTGAATATTTTAAAGCTTTGTTTATTAGCTTGAGTTTTATTAGCTTGGTTTATATACTGTCTTGATAGTTTATAAAAAATCCTTTAAAATCTATGTGTTAATAAAACTCATTATCAAAATCACATAGCTATTATAGAGATTGTATTAAAATTATGGCTTGGTTATCATTCAACATATTTACTATAGACAGGGATTATATAATACTTTATTATAATTTAGACTCTATCTCTATTATACTATGCTTAAGTTGAAGTAGTTTTATTATCAGTCATATGGAGTCTAGCACAATGATAATATTTTGATGCTTGAGTCTAGTCTACAGTATCTCAACGCATTAGCAAAACTCCTTCTCGTCATACTTACTATTTATGTTGGCTTTATTTAAGAAGCCAAGTATGTTAACTTGATCCCAAATACTTTAAGTAGGAATCTCTTAAAAAACCTATAAGATACTTTGAACTTAAATTTCAAAGGTAATTTGCTAGTAATCACAGATGTCTTTTAACGTCTACATTATTTATATCCTTATTATTGGTACTTGTTTTTTCTTCAACAAAATTTCCAATTTTTCTTTGAGATATTTTTGGATCAAAAAATCTGAAGAAACTAAGAGCATTTTTTATAGAGCTAATAAAGCTGTCTTTAGAACATAAGGATCTTGATCATCAAGGCATTCAATAACACAGTCTGCTAAAAACTCATTTATTCTTGGCACATTTAACTAACTGGCTGTTCGTAGAGCTAAGGCTCTTATCAAGCCAACAGGATGTCACATATCATTTTAGAACTAGTTAACAACCATGAGAGCATCAGTTGGACATTCCTTAGAATTAATAGAGAGATATAAATAGATCATTTTTTTGATCTTAAGGTCATCTATGTCAAAGCATTTAATAACAGACTGAAAGATGTTTTTAAGATCTTTTCCATTACTCATTGCCAATATGACTTTTTTTAAGCCATCGTGTCTGTCTTCTAATTTCTCGCTATTTAGCAGAGCAATTATAGTGCTGTTTTGTTCCATATTTTTTATAAAATAAACTTAAAAATTAAGTTGTTTAAAATTATAAGAAATTTAGTTTTTATACAGTAAATTTATTTAAACAATTTTATAAAATCTCTATGAAAGATTCAATAATATTTGTAACAGGAAATGTTCATAAAATAAGAGAGGTGACAAGACAGCTTGAAGGCATTGTCTCCTTTGAGACCAAGGATCTTGGGTGTAGAATAAAAAGTGCATGAGATTTAAGGAACAAGTGAGCAAGTTACTATAAGAAAAGCCAACGATGCTTACTAGGTGCTTTAATGACCTTTGATAGTTGAAGACACAAGCTTAAGATTCGACAGTCTAAATGGATTTCCCGGTCCTTATATGTATTATAAAAAGATGAGATTTTTTGTCAAGTTTGGGTCCAGAAAAGCTGAGCAAGCTGGGCCAAATGTTTGGAATCAACACGGCAACTGCCTAGACAATATTTGCCTTGAAAGTTGATGGAAATGAACCAATTTTATTTTCTGGAGAAGTTTCAGGTCAAATTGTTGATCCTAAAGGAACCTATAAGTTTGGTTGGGATGCTATCTTCAAGCCTGATGGATATGATACTACTTATGGACAAATGAGTGACGAAGTCAAGATAACAATGTCACATAGATCAAAAGCCTTACAAAAGCTGATTTAATATTTTAAAGATAATAAGATTGAATCTAACCAACAAGAATAATAAATATAAAGTAAGAATAAATTCATTTATAACAAAAAAAGCATTGTTAATTTTTTAGGAATTTTTAATCTAGTTTAAACAGTATTTTTAAGATAGAAGGAATTTAATAATTTTCTTGAATTCTTTTTAAGCTCGAAGAATTTTCTTAATTTTTATAAAAAGGTTTTTATTTTATAATATGCTGAGAAATCTAAGAGTGTTAAAGTCCATTAAAAGGTTCTATGACTAGAAGGTAATTGATTATTTTGAGAACCCTCCTAATGTAGGCTCCTTGAACAAAAATGACCCTGATGTTGGAACATGTAAGTTAATAAGCAACTGTAGGCTCTGTGTCTTGTGGGGATCTTTTAAAGTTTCAAATAAAAGTTAATGATGAGGGTAAAATAGACTAGGCTGTCTTCAAGGCCTTTGGCTGTGGATCTGTCATAGCATCCTCAGCTTATGCTACAGAGATGCTTAAAGGAAAGACAGTTGATGAGGCAAAGACTATTAAGAACATTGACATTTCATAGCACTTGAATTTACCGCCTGTAAAGCTTCATTGTTCTCTATTGGCTGAAGAAGCTATACATAAGGCACTGTTTAACTATGAGTAGAAGAAGAGTGATAAAAAAGCAAAGGTTAAATCAGAGTAACTAATTTTGATATATAAAAATTGATTAATCAAATTCTTGTTTAGAATAGCTGATTTTATTGTTTAAAGTGCGCTCCATATTTTATGGGCTGAAAAGAAGCTACTCTAATTATAATTTTTGTTCTATCGAAAGATCTTATATAGACAATATTGTGTTTATAATTTTGCTATAATGAGGATTGTAGTTGTCTTTGTGCAGCTAAAGATACTTTATTATTAATTAGAGATTTTATTATAGATAAGTTTGATATTTGTTAGCAATAATTAATAGTATTTATAATACATGTTATGATTCTACTTATAATATTTATTTGGTTATTCAATCAACTATGTGAGAGTCAGCTTAGCCATCTATGACTAGATTATTTATTAGTACTAGTGTATGCTCTTAGCATGGAATATTACCCATAATTTTAGTAGTAATAACTTCTAGTATTTATTATTACTATTTATTATTAATTAATTGAGCATTGATTATCAAACAGCTATTAATTATGTCTAAAATAACTATATAAAGTTAGTCTGTTGCTTTCATCTACAAAATTTATATTATTAAATCAACTATCTTAGTATACTAGATAAATACTATTGGACTTAATTTTGTTGCTTCATAGTAAAGTAATTATTAGTTAAAGAAATATAAAGTCTAATAAACACCATCATAGTCTTATATCATTATTTATGTTTGCAATTTGTTTTGTATTTATTCAAAAACTTCTACCCATTAATTCTTACTTATATTTGTTAGTTTTATAATATCATCTTCAATCATGTTTTTATGTCAGATTATCTCCAAATTAATAAGATTTTCTTCTTTTTTATAAAATTATAAATTCTTATTGAAAACATTGATCATTATTACAAAGAAAATTATTATTATAATGTTATTTGGTTGTCCAAGCTTTTTAGGCACTCTATTAAACTCTCTTATTAGTTGAGCTTCTCCTTAACTTTTTCACTAAAAAACAACAGCTCTTGATCATTTAGCTAATCCAAAGGAGTTTCCTATAGTGTTTTATATACTTCAATAGACTACTAATCTGACTATTATATCCATTACTATATTAATTAATTTGTCAGCTAAATGTTCTTGCAAGTCTCACTGTTGGTATATAGAATTTTAGAGTCTGTTTACTACACTGAAAGATTATGATTTTATATCATTGTTTTTAGTTGCTATAAAACATCCTCATGTTGCTCCAGAAGTCATATCTGTTGTTTCATAAGAATTATAAAAATATATAGTTTTATTTATAGAAAATCTCATAGTTAATTTAGACCACAAAAATCCTGAATTTAGCAAAGAACTTTCTAAAAAATTAAAGTATAAATTATAAATGATAAACTCAAATATTATCAATAAGGATTTTAATAGTTATAAGGATTCTTAACAATCAGGTTTATCATTAGAAAACTTAAGAAAACAAGCAACTAATGAACACTTATAACAATCCTGTAATAATACTTTAAACAATTAATAAACTTTTGAGAAAAATAATGGTGATTTTGGAGGTTAAAAAAGTCTTGAAAATTTATTGGAAAGTTTAAATAATTAAAATGAAGAGAATTAAATTCACAGTTTGAAAGCCATTCAATCAAGCATAGCAAATAAAGACAATATAGAGATAATTGAAATGCTCATAAAATCAGATCATTTCAAACAAATTTTAATAAGTTCTTAGATTCAATAAAATCCTTATATAAAATCGGAGTGTCTTTGGATTTTAGCCAATATTTGTTCAGGAACTTAATAGTAAATCAAGCATCTAATTTAGCTTAATATTCTTGAGATATTTGTACAAAATATTAGCAGCAATAATCTTAATATAAAAGAAGCTTCTTTATGGGGAATAGGAAATCTCTGTGGAGACACAAAGGAAATATGAAATCTTATTCTTAAATAAAAAATACACGAGAAAATTATTTAAGAATTATAAAGCCAAGCTACTAATAAAAACATTTAAGAAACTATTACTTGGATATTGTCCAACCTGTGCTAGAATAAAGGCATATATGATGACTACATATAAGAGACCATTTAAATACTGATTGTTTTAAAATAGATTTTCAAATAGCACTAGGATGAAGAAATTCTATATCAAATTGTATAGACTTTTAAAACCTGCACAGCAATAATATTTCTAACGGTCTATGAAGATACTGAGTTTGTATTTGAGCTTCTATAATTCTACAGTCTTTTAAATAACCAAAAAAATCAAGCTTAGGTTTACAAATAAATTGAGCTTAATAAATTTATAGGTGAGATTATTAAGGACAAAATAATAGCTGAGTTTTTCTAAGAAAATCAATTTCTTAATCATATTTGTTATTAGCTGAACCAGACCAATAAAATGCTTAAAATACAAACACTCTGGTTAATGTCTAACTATGCTCTTTGTGATCCAAAAATGGCTCTGTAAATTTATTAATAAAAATATATTCTCCATCTTATTTTAGACTGGAGCTTGAGTGAAAGTGAAGACATTGTATTTGAGTCTCTATTTCTAATAAGTGGTTTGGTTAAGTTCAAAAATATGGAAATTGTATAAGGATTGCTAGGAGATGGATTGCTTGAGATTCTCAAACAGTTTTTCCAGCTTGAGAGAAATGAAAAAGAAATCATGATTGTTTTGGAGATTTTTGACTCAATTATGATTACATTTGAAGCTGACTATGTTTAAAAAGAGAATTTAGTGGAGTAATTATTTAGTGTTGGCATTATAGATCTTTTGGATTTGTTATAGACACATTAGTCGAGCACAGTTTATTTAAAGGTCCAAAATATTATAGTAAAGTACCTTGAGACTGATTTATAATTAATTTTGTATTAAATTTGTATTAAGTTTGTATTTTAGTTCTAATCATTAAATAAGACTTTTTGGTATTTTTATAAATAGCATTTAACTATTGATTAAGAGCTAAAATATTATAAACTATTCTTTAATTAGATGTGAATTTTAAAAAATAAAGAGGAGTTTTAAATTTAATGAAACTTGTTTAGTAGTTTAAAAAATTTTGGTTAAAATTTTAATTTTAATTTTGTTATATTTAAGTATATTCCTAAAAAACTTTGCAAGTTGTTTTATTTAATCAACTACATATTATTATTAAAGCATATAATAAAATATAACTACAATAATAATTTGAAATAAATTACTAAATAATTATTAAAGTAAGCTGTTTTTTTATTCTTCTTTGTAGTTTTCTAGCGCTTTCTCTAGTTGTTATAGATTATATTACTATTTGCCAATTATTGAATCTTGAACATATTTGTATATATTTTATATTTTTTAAAACTTATTTTATACAATCTTATCCTATTAAATTTTAGATGAAATCTCTTCTAATTTTAATTGAATCTCATTTCCTGCAATTTAAATTAATTCATCTCTTTTATTCAATTTCAATAATATATGTACATCTGCTTGATTATCATAAACTTCTTGAAATAACTAATTAAATTTATAATACAAATAATCTTCGGTTTAGATTTATTCGTTATAAATAACAGACTAAGTAGTTGTTAAAAGAAGAATTTAGAATAATTTATAAACCTGTTCACTAATAGTCTTTATATTATAAACAAATATTTTATTCTCTATTTTATTTTGCACTGTTAAAGTAGACTACCAATTTACAGTTCCTTAAATAGTTGACAAATAAATACTTTTATTTTTTTTATTTTATCTAAGGAAAAGACTTAGATTATGATCAATAATAACTATTTCATGTTTAGTTGTTAAAAAGCTTTTTAAATTTCAAATCTAAGAATTTTCTAAGTGATTATAAATGTCTCTTGTAAACATTATATTCTCCATCTTTATATCAACATATAATATTCCTAGCTTATAAAACTCTTCTATTTAGTCTGTTATTTACTGCATTAAATTTGAAAAGAAAATACATATTAAATCAAGATACTCAACTCATTCCTTTATTGATAGTTAATCAACGTTAATTTATGATAAAGAAGAAAATAATCGGTTAAAAATATCAAACATGTCTAATGAAAGTTTTTTCTAAATAATATAAATTTGGCTTTTATTTGGTATTCTCTATGCAATATTATTCTAAAAATCTTATTCAAAATTATACTTGATCTATAATTATAATGATTTATTATTTTCAATAATTTACTTATCTTCTTTCTAAGCAATTATTATTATCTAATTAACTTCTCTTATTAATTAATTTTAACTTTATTATAGTATTATTGAAGCTTTTATTTCATTAAAAAGTAATTTATAATTATAATTGTTTTAAATAAGAACTCCATATTTTTTAACTATATATTTTTTATTATTGGCTAATTTGTAAACAATGCACAATCCTCCCTAAGCAATTTGTTCTTAGTTTTAAATAAGATATTCTTCAACATTTTTAGTTGTTTAAATTATATTATCAAATTAAAATTTATTTTGCTGATTTTAATAAATAGTTTAAGATTGACTAATTTTAGTTGGTTTATAAAATTTGGCTTAATGCTTTATAGAAAAAAAATCATTTAATTTTTCAAATAGTTCAGAAAATATAGTTTAATTAAATTTTATTATTTCATTGTGTTATTTATCTTAATTTAATAATTAATTACTTTCTTAAAGGTTATTGTTCTAGTTAGAATCAGAAAGTTTTCCTATTTTAAAGATACATATAAAAATAATAAATATTCTCATTTATAAATTAGAATTAAGTTTATTATTTTTTAAAATTTAATTATGCTAATTTGGTAAAGTTTGTTAAACCCAATATTTCTTATACTAAAAAATTTTTATTAATATTTTATTCAAAATTTTTGTTTTTTAATATTTTTACAAAAATAAACATAAGATATTTATCCTCTATTTTTAGGCTTATCTTTAAATAAATCAAGATCTTTGTTTATTTTTTAATACTCTTATTAATTAACATAATCTCATTATACAAGCTCTTTTATCTAATTTAAGATTTTATTTCTTTTGTGGTAATTAAAATGTCTTTTCTTATATTATTCTAACCTATTTTAAATATTTAGTTCAAAGAAAGAATTGTTGTTTAGCACAGCTTGTATAAATACTCAGTAAATGTTTATAAATTATCCAGTAATAATTCTTTTTTCATTTAAAAATATACCTTAATAGTTAAGCTGAATTCAACCATTCCTTAATAAATATTATCCAAAAGGGAATTTTTATCTTAATTATAACTGATAATAAAAATTGATCATGTTTTAATCTTAAAAATTATTTACTTCCTTTATCATAATACAAATTTCTAAATATTATAATTGGTTAAGATTAGACATTATATTCTCAAAGTTAAGATCCTCATAAAAAGTATTCAATGACTCAATTGGTTATTCCTGCCCAATAATTTAAACTAAGATGTTTTCAGTAAAGATAAGTATTCCATTCAATAAAATTAGCTAGCCGTAATATTCAAACTTTAATGTCACTAATATCTATAATTAATAATATATATATATTT
>ERZ724506.113-NODE-113-length-31511-cov-11.968432_pt1 | contig 31511 bp, 40 predicted proteins | sample MGYA00376039_ERZ724506 | MGnify/ENA primary metagenome ERZ724506 (study PRJEB28724, sample SAMN07190887) | wastewater metagenome | isolation source: effluent of sewage treatment plant in Hong Hong | place: USA: Christiansburg, Virginia | collected 2016-03-01 ... | reverse complement strand
ACCCTGCCACCTTCCGGTAACGCGGCTTCAATTTTGGTGCAATAGGTTTCTACCTAAATGCCGCCTATCGTCCGCTATTTCTACGATGCGACCAATCATGCGCCTTACTCCTTAAATCCGTTATCACGCAATTCCCCAATGGGGGATATGGTGACGCGGCGGGCTTTTGATTTTTGCATTGAACCCGCAGTTTTAAAAATGTAGGCAAGTTGCTTTGAACGAATTCGTTTATCCACATTCGCTTCCTGATGCCTAATAAAAGCAAGTGTGCCTACCGCTGCCATGTAAACTAGTTTTACGGTTTCAAGTGCATCTTTATGCTCTAACCGGACAGTATCACCAATCATCAACCGCATAACCAATGGTTTCCCGCTCATGCTTAAAGTGGGATGGCGTAGCCGTTTTAATCCGTGTTGGCGCACCATTTGATAGGCTGCAAAAGTGGAAATAACTTCCCCTTCCCACTTCCCTTTTTCATTGCGCACAATTTCGATGCAGTAATTGCTATTGCCTAAATAGCCCTTGTACGGGCGTGGGTCGCCATTGGGTAGCGTGCCATGACGGTCGGTTGCTTTGGCATTGGTAAATTCAATCACTTTGAGTTTTTCTTCTACCTTGCGAACATGAACCAGCCCATCGCCCAACAAACCGTAAGCGGTATCGTTGTGCATCGCCCCTTCATACCCATGATCGGGCTTGTGGCTCACCCAAATCGCATCAATCGCCCGTTTCACCGAGTTGAAATACTCGCGCCCATGATCCGTTCCCCACGGGTAGGGCATGGAATCAACGAGCCGATTGAGTTGGTGTTCCCGCGCACTGGCGCTGGCATTGGCAAAACGCTGCAACATTCCTTGGTCGGTAATGCCGATAACGCAGGCATCGACGGCATGGTGGCGATGGTCATTGCGGTTTTTCTCGCCTTGCAAACCCAGCACATCATTTAAGCCGAATTTGGCACGCAACATCGCCGTCATGCGCCCCGGAATCACGCGGGTATTCGGACAAATCAACTGGAGATATTCAAATGCCACGCGGCTCAAATAGCGGGTATCGTTTAAGGCACGCGGCAAAAAGCCTTTATCGTCTTGAAGCCATTTTTGATAGCCGTCTTCTGCAAAGCGGTAGCGTTTCGCTTTGGGCATTTGCGCGGAACGATTCAAAATACCCGCGTAATCCCAGCCTTGCAGCGCAAAATCTGCCCGCGCTTGCCACGGTGTGCGGTTGCCTTTGATGCGGTTCGCCAGACGCATGGCAACGGTTTTATTGTTCAGGCTATCGTCCAGCGTTTGCGAGAACGGGAGGATATGTTCCACTTCCACCGCATCCGTCAGCACCATTGCTGCGCTAATGATTGCCCCCGAATAAGGGCAAAGGCGATCCAGCGGATTTGCACGGTTCAATTCTTCCCACAAAATGAGTTTTTGAATATCCGCATGGCGGATTTGCTCGGGACTGGTTTGCAAAATGGCGGCAGCATCGGCGCGGAGGCGATCATTGCGCTTTTGATTCTCGGTTTGTTGCTTGTGGTCGTCTTCGCGCTGCTTGGCACTTTGTTTCAAATCCCGCGCCACTTCCACAATCACCTCCGCCGGATGCCCATAGCGTTGGATGATGGCATTTACCACTTTGCGAACTTGGTTCAAACCAATATGTACGGTGGGATTGGCGATTTTTCCGAAGCGTTCTTCGTCATTTTTTGGGTTGTCTTTAGCGAAGCCCACATGACGCTGCAAAGGAATGCCGTAATACGGTAATTCCGGCAATATCTCGCCCGTGGCGGATGGATTCAGGTTGCTGTGGTGGTCAAAACCGGCGGCAATCACGGCTTTATCATAGGTAATGACATCGCGCCGCAGTTCAGGAACGATACGGGCAAGCGCTTTAACACTCAGGCTACCGTAGCCATCCGTTAATCCAGCATGGGCGATTTTTTCGGCACGGGCTTCGTCAATATGGCAATACTTCTGCAAACGCGCGATTAAACGGGTTAGATTTTCTTGATGGATGAGTTGCCTAACAATGGCATCTTGCTGACGATCATTCCAAGTAAACCACGCTTCTCCAAAATGCTTTTTATCCCCCAAAACCGCGCTAGTGGCATTGCCTTTGAGTTCGGGACGCTTGGCATCTTCCAAATTGAATTCCACCGCACCACCCAGTTGCAGGAGCTTTTTGATTTGGATAAAGGTAAGTTTGCTTTTACGTTCCAGCGCGTCGATAAGGATGTTACGCTGCGCCAAAGTTAAAGATTCATCCGGTAAACCTTGGCATTGAATCCGCAGATTATTCACCTCTTGCAACATCCGAAACCGCTGCACCATAGGCAGGGCAAGCGGAGCACGCTCTTCTTCTGATAGCAACGTGCAACGACCGGGCTTCACGGGTTTGAGATTGCGTTGGTGCAGCAACACATCTTTCAAATCATCCCGCGCTGTATGGTTGAACAAGGCGGGATTGAATGCGGCTTGCTTTGCCCAAAGCTCATCGAACTCGTTTTCAATCATGGCGCGGTCGATATAGAGGTCGTACTGGTTTTCCTTCCCTTCTTTGCCGTTGTCTTTGATGATGGGAACGTCCTTGTTTAATCGTGCCCTAACTTTGTATCCTGCTTGGTCGCGTTGGTGCAGCCATTCACCCACGGTACGGCAGTTCGTTGTTTGCATGGCAAGACGCACTTGATCAATCGCTTTTTTTAACGCTCCGCTGTCGGCATCATCTTTTGCAGCTTTATCGGTTTTGCGGTTACTTCTAAATCCTCGGCGTTGGTTGATGTGAAATAGAGCGCGGGCAAATTCGGCGGGTTCCAGCATTGCATCCAAACCTTTGGCACGCAATGCGTAGGGATTCAAGGTGAGTAAGGCTTTACGCTCGGTTGTATCGGCAGGAAAAAAACCATGTTGAATGAGCTTGATCATCATTCGGTTTTTGCGTTTTAACAACCTATCGCGGCGACGGCGGGCAGAACGGGCTTCACGGCGGGTGACGGCAAGGGATGCTTCGGTTTTCGCATCGCGCCCATTAGAAAAAATCCGCACTCCGGCTTTGATAACGGCAATGGGAGCGGGCGGGTTATCGGCATTCAATCGCAACATCGCCCAACCGAGCGAAGTAGAACCCAAATCAAGCGCAAGGCGATAACGTATTGGCATGGTAAAAATGGAAAGGTTGAAATACGCTACACTGTAACCCTCAAAACTGATTGGGATATGCGCTCTGGACGCTAACAAGCAGAAAGATGCAACAAATGAAAAAGCCGCTATACGCGGCTTTTTTTATGATGTGCAGGTTAGCGGTTTTACAATCTGCGCCCTTACCCCAAACCTTACTCCATACCATGCTTACATCCCCCAAGCCTGTTTCCAGTTCCGCCGACAAAAAAGATCAATTGCGTCAAGCGGCATTGGAGTATCACCAGTTCCCTACACCCGGGAAAATTTCCGTTGTCGCCTCCAAGCAGTTGGTCAATCAACACGACTTGGCGCTGGCCTACTCCCCCGGAGTGGCTGCGCCGTGTGAAGAAATTGTTGCCGATCCGAATAACGCCTTCAAATATACCAATCGCGGTAATTTGGTCGCCGTGATTACCAACGGCACAGCGGTGCTGGGGCTGGGCGATATTGGCCCACTTGCTTCCAAACCCGTGATGGAAGGCAAAGGTGTTTTGTTCAAAAAGTTTGCTGGCATTGACGTGTTTGACATCGAAATCAACGAAAAACACGATTTAGACAAGCTGGTAGACATCATTGCCTCGCTCGAACCCACTTTCGGCGGCATCAATTTGGAAGACATCAAAGCGCCCGATTGTTTCTACGTGGAACGCAAGCTGCGCGAACGCATGAAGATTCCAGTCTTCCATGATGACCAACACGGCACAGCGATTGTGGTGGGCGCGGCGTTGCTCAACGGTATCAAGGTGGTGGGGAAGGATATTCGTTCCGTCAAGCTAGTGACCTCTGGCGCGGGTGCGGCAGCCTTGGCGTGTCTGGGGCTGATTGTGAAACTGGGTCTGCCCAGAGAAAATATCTGGGTGACCGATTTGGCAGGTGTGGTGTACGAAGGCCGCACCGAATTGATGGACGAAGACAAAGCCTTCTTCGCCCAAAAAACCGATGCCCGTACCCTGCGTGAAGTCATTGCGGATGCGGATATTTTCTTGGGTCTATCGGCTGGCGGTGTGCTGAAGCCCGATATGGTGGCGAGCATGGCAGCCAAGCCTTTGGTCTTCGCCCTTGCAAACCCCACGCCCGAAATTTTGCCGGAAGAAGTCCATGCCGTGCGTGACGATGCCATCATGGCCACCGGACGGACGGATTTCCCGAATCAGGTGAACAATGTTCTCTGCTTCCCCTACATTTTCCGGGGTGCGTTGGATGCAGGTGCATCCACCATTACGCCTGAAATGGAAATTGCCGCCGTTCATGCCATCGCAGAACTGGCACAAGTCGAACAAAGTGATGTGGTCGCCATGGCCTATGGGGGGAAACGTTTGGCGTTTGGGCCTGCGTACCTGATCCCCAAGCCTTTTGATCCACGCTTGATGATGAAAATCGCGCCCGCAGTCGCCAAAGCCGCTGCCGATAGTGGCGTGGCATTGCGCCCGATTGCCGATTTGGATGCCTACCGCGCGACACTGCAAACGCTGGTGTACGCATCCGGCACGACGATGAAACCGATTTTCACCGCCGCCAAAACCGCCCTGAAAAAACGCATCGCCTACGCCGAAGGGGAAGATGAGCGCGTCTTGCGTGCCGCCCAAATCGTGGTAGATGAGCATGTCGCACTACCCACGCTGATTGGTCGCAGCGCGGTGATTGCAGAACGTATCGAAAAATACGGCCTGCGTTTGAAAGAAGGCGTGCATTACAACGTGGTCAATATGGAAACCGACCCACGTTACCACCAATACTGGCCGCTATACCACCGCATGACCGAACGCAAAGGGATTACGGAAAAAGCCGCCAAATTGGAAATGCGCCGCCGCCCGACCTTGATTGCGTCCATGCTGCTGAAAGAAGGCCATGTCGATGGCATCATCTGCGGCACATGGGGTACAACGGGTCTGCATCTGCATTACGTCGATCAGGTGCTGGGTGTAGGTGCATCCAACAATGCCATCGGAACATTGAACGATGTTTCCATTTATGCCTGCATGAATGGTTTGATGCTTCCCGGACGGCAAGTTTTCTTGGTTGATACCCACGTCAATTACGACCCCACCGCGCGGGAATTGGCCAAAATCACCATCATGGCAGCGGAAAAAATGCAGCGTTTGGGCTTCACGCCGAAAGCGGCTTTGTTGAGCCATTCCAATTTTGGCAGCAGTAATGCAGCCAGTGCGATCAAAATGCGCGAAGTTCTCGCACTTTTGCGTATTCACGCCCCGTGGCTGGAAGTGGATGGCGAAATGCACGGCGACATCGCACTGGATGGTGAAGCCCGTAAAGCCATCATGCCGCACAGCACCTTGCAAGGGGATGCCAACTTGCTGGTGATGCCGAATATGGATGCCGCCAATATCTCGTACAACCTGCTCAAAACCGCAGCCGGTGGCAATATCGCCATTGGCCCCGTTTTGCTGGGTGCGGCTAAACCGGTGCAGGTTCTCACTGCCAGTACCACCGTGCGCCGTATCGTGAATATGTCGGCCCTCACGGTGGCTGAGATTAACGCGACACGCTAGAAAATCCCCTCGAAAAGGGGCAGAAAGCGCTAAAGTTATTGCATTTTTCAGCGAAATACACGAAACTACGCCTCTGGCTTTTACGGGTTTTCCCGAAGTTGCTTGGCGTAGCTTGGTGGGGATGGAAAAATGCGGAAAACGAAATTTTGGAGCTTGGTCATTGGCGGTATTTTGCTATTGCAGTCCCACGCGGGAGTGATAGCGAGAGAAACAACGCCACCACCGGTCACCGAATCCCAATCCAACAGCATCGCGCTCCACCAACTGCCCCCACAGGGGGTTGAAACGTACCACCTTATCCATCAGGGCGGGCCGTTCCCCTTTGAGAAAGATGGAGTCGTTTTTGGTAATCGGGAGCGTCTGCTCCCAGCCCAACAACGAGGCTACTACCGCGAATATACCGTAAAAACACCCCGTTCCCGTGATAGGGGTGCGCGCCGAATCGTTTGCGGGGGGCCAGTCAAAACCCCCGATGCCTGCTACTACACCGAAGACCACTACACAACTTTCCGCAAGATTGTGAATTAGTAGTGCTAGTGCATTGGTGTGAATGAGCTTGTTTAGCTTAATTTAAACCATTTTTTGAAAGAGATATGGAGATGGATACACCACTTCGCACGGTTCGACCCAACATCGTGCAGTCGATTCGCGCCTTTCGGGTGTCGGATTTGCAAGGCGCTGCCCAAGAATTGGGACACCACTTCTTTTATGCCAACCTGTCGCAAGCACAGACCAAGCAAGATGTGCTGGATATCTTGGGACAACAGTTCAAGCTACCTACCCACGGCGGCAAGAATTTTGATGCACTCTACGACAGCATGACCGACCCAATCCATAAAACCAATGGACAGTCTGGCTTTATCGCAGTGTTAGAGCATATCCCTGCCAACAGCAAATTTGACAAGGAAGTACGGGAACAGCTGCTGGATATTTTCCGCGATACCGCCGAATACTGGGGTGACCGGAAAATCCCCTTCCGCTGCTTCTATTCTTTTCTGTAGCCCGTTCTGCACCCACCAGCCAAGCAGAACGGGCGAATGAGGCACACACCGCTACCCACACCATCACCACCGATGACGCAGACAACGAAAGCAAGCTGCTGGTAGACGTTTCCCCGATGGCGCTGCGTATGAGCAGCCCATTTAACTCCAAATACTGGTTATCGGCTGCTTAAAACGCACTACTAACTGCTTTCTTTAGTTTCCTGCCCCTGCTGCCGCTTTGCGTGCAGCATCAATGGAACTTTTGAGCATATTCCAATCTTCCGATTGGGGTTCCAGTTTTTGGAGCAGATGTTCCCAAATCCGAATAGCAGTCGCAAAATCCTTTTTCTGGGCTGCTGCGGTTCCATACAGCCACAGTGTCATCGGGCCTTCTGGGTCTAATTTCAACGCTTTTTCCAGCAAGGCTGTTGGCTTACCCGCCAAATTACCATCCGCATTTTGGGCTAACGTATCGGCGTACATGGTGAGCAACTGGGGGTCTTTCTCCACCAGCGGGGCAGCATGTTCAAAGGCGGCTTCGGCTTTGTCATTTTGTCCCAACATCTTGTAAGAACGCGCCAACATCGCCCAACCTTCCAAATTATCCGGTTCGTTTTCGAGCCGTTTGGCAAGCCCGGCTACCATGCGCTCCAAATCTTCCAAGGTGGGCGCGGCTTTGGCGGGTCGTTCGATCTGTTCGGGGTTCAATGCGGCCATATTCCCCACACCCAGATATAAACCAATTGCGGCAAGCGGAAGCAGCGTGGCAATACCCCACACGGTTTTCTTCGGCATACGTGGGAATGTCGCGCTTTCAGGCTGTGCCGTATCTTCCAGCACCCGACGTTCCAATTCCGCACACGCCGTCACGTAATCGGCTTCGGATAGCGTTCCGTCTGACTTGTCTTTTTCCAAGCGTTGCAACTGGTCGCGGTAAATGGCGGCGTTAATTTGCTGCCGTGTCACGCCCTCTGTACTGGAAGCACGCCGCCAAAAAGGGCGAAACAGCAATACCAGTGCCAACACCAGCACCAAGGTGGCACTTGCCCAAAAAACCATCATGTCTTATCCCCTTGTGACGCACTTTGTAGCAAGGCTTGTGCGCGTTTATGTTCTTCTTCGGTCAGTGCGACAGGGCCGCTTTCGGCGTTGCGGCGGCGCAAGTACATAAACAACGCCACCACACCGATCACCACCAATAGAAAAGGGCCGATCCAAAGTAGCCATGTACTCGGCTTCATGGGTGGACGGTACAGCACAAAATCACCGTAGCGGGTGACCATGAAATCCCGAATCTCGGCATCGGTTTTACCCTGTTTGATAAGCCCGCGCAGTTCACGCCGTAAATCCAATGCCAAATCCGCACGCGAACCGGCTAAGGATTCGTTTTGGCAGACTAAACAACGCAACTCCTCCGATATCGCATTCAAACGCTGCTCTACCACGGGGTCATCTGCCAACGGAGCGGCCTCTTTCGCGCCCACAATCCCCACAGAAAAAACGAATAACAATAAGGCAAGAAAGTGCTTCACGATTTTTTCAGTTCCTGAACAAGGGGAAGAATAGTTTTCTGCAAGGCTTCCATCGAAATAGGCCCTGTATGCTTGTAGCGAATCATGCCTTGCTTGTCGATCAGATAGCTCTCTGGTACGCCGTACACGCCGTAATCAATCCCGACACGACCATCGGCATCGAATGCAACCACCGAATAAGGATTACCGCTGCGTTTGAGCAAATTCAAGCCGTCTTTGCGCTGGTCTTTGTAATCCAAGCCCACTACCGGAACGATGTTGGCACGCGCCAGCTCCATCAATACCGGATGTTCTTCACGGCACGACACGCACCACGAAGCCCAGACATTCAAAATCCACACTTTGCCCTTCATTTCTTCCGGCGAAAAATGCGTTTCCGGGTTTTCCAACTGCGGTACTTTGAAGGCCGGAGCCGGTTTGTTGATGAGCGGGGAAGGGACATCACGCGGGTTCAGCCCCAACCCCATTGCCAAGAAAACCACCAGCACCCCAAATGCCAAGAGTGGAATCAGAAATTTTGCTTTCATTGTGCTTTCACCCGTAAACGGTAGCGTCTATCCAGCATCGCCAACAATCCACCCAATGCCATCAGCACACAACCACCCCAAATCCAATCCACAAACGGTTTGAAGTAGACACGCACCGCCCATGCCTGCCCTTCGAGCGGTTCGCCCAAAGAAACATACACGTCACGGGTAAAGCCGACATCAATCGCCGCCTCGGTCATCGGCATGGTGGAAGAAAAATAATTGCGCTTCTCAGGGTACAGCAGCAGCTTGGACGTGGTGTTGACCTGTCCGACCTCAAATTCACCACGCATAGCGCGGTAATTAGGCCCAGCCACCTCTTTCACGCCCAGCATTTTGAACTGGTAACCGCCCACGGTGATGGTGTCGTTGGGTTCCATGCGGACATCTTTTTCCTCTTGAAATCCACCCACCATCGTGACCCCGAAAGCAAAAACCGCAATTCCGATATGCGCCAGGTGCATCCCCCAGTACGAGGGCGGAGGCATTCCATTTTTACGGAGTCGGCGGATAATTTGAATCACACTGGATGCCAAAATCCAAACGGAAAGCGTGACACCCAAATCGGTCATCAGCGTCCAGCCACCCATCCAATACGGGATCAGCGCACCCGCCACAAGTGCCAATACCGCTGGAATCCAGAGTTGGAGCGCAATTTCACGAATTTCGGTATTTTTCCAACGTGCTAACGGTACGGCCGCCAACAAGAACATCACGGGCATCATGATGGGAACAAATACCGCATTGAAATAAGGCGGACCTACGGAAATTTTCCCGAGTTTCAGGGCATCAATCAGCAAAGGATACAGCGTACCCAATAACACCGATCCACAAGCCACCACCAACAGCACATTGCCCGTTAACAGCAACGATTCCCGCGAGATAAGACCAAACGATCCACCCAACGCCACTTTAGGCGCACGCCACGCAAATAGGGTCAGCGATGATCCGACTACCAACAGCAGCAAAATCAAAATGAACACACCGCGCCGTGGATCGGTGGCAAAAGCATGAACCGAGGTCAGCACGCCGGAACGCACCAAGAAAGTTCCTAATAAGGACAGTGAGAAAGCCGAAATCGCCAACAAGACCGTCCAGCTTTTGAACGTACCACGCTTTTCCGTCACCGCCAAGGAATGCAGCAGCGCCGTGCCAATCAGCCAAGGCATAAAGGAGGCGTTTTCTACCGGGTCCCAAAACCACCAGCCACCCCATCCCAGCTCGTAATACGCCCACCACGAACCCAGCGCGATACCCAAGGTCAGAAACACCCACGCCACCGCCGTCCACGGACGTGACCAACGCGCCCATGCCGCATCCAAGCGCCCTGAAAGCAAGGCGGCAATGGCAAAAGCAAACGCTACGGCAAAACCCACGTAACCCATGTACAACATCGGCGGGTGAAAAATCAAACCGGGGTCTTGCAGCAAGGGATTCAAATCCCGCCCATTTTCAGCCGCTGGCAACAAGCGCGTAAAAGGGTTCGAGGTAAAAATCACAAACAGCAGTAATCCTGAGGTCACCAAACCCAGTACGCCGATCACCCGTGCCACCATCGCATCGTCCAGCGTGCGGGAAAATTGCGCGACGGCTAGCGTCCATGCCGAAAGCAAAAAGACCCACAGCAGCAACGATCCCTCATGTCCACCCCACACCGCGCCAAAACGATACAGCGTAGGAAGCTGGCTATTGGAATGCGATGCCACATATTGAACCGAGAAATCATTGACGTAAAAACTCCAGCACAAGGTCGCAAACGACAAACCCAGTGCCAAAAAAGCCACTTGCGCAGCCGGACGCGCCAAGGCGGTCCACTCTTGCCGACCATAGTGTGCGCCCAATAATGGGAAAACACCCTGCACCAAACCTACGCACAACGCGAGGATCAGCCCTAACTGACCTAGTTCAGGAATCATGGTGTTGTTTTTCCTTGTGGTGCTGGATTTTGTGCCTTGCTTTGCGCTTTATCCAAAGCATCTTTGGCTTCGGGAGGCATATAGTTTTCATCATGCTTCGCTAGCACTTCGGTAGCAACATACGTACTACCTGCGCTGGTTGTGGACTGTTTTACCTGCACCACAGCACCTTTACCTTCTTTGAACAAGTCAGGAAGGATACCGGTATAGGTCACGGGAACATCCTGTGCATTGTCAGTCATCACAAAATGGACGGTAGTGTTTTCACGCCGCAGTGAGCCTTCTTTCACCAGTCCACCGATGCGGAAAGCCTGCGCTTTAGGCGCTTTACCCGCTACTACATCACTGGGCGTGATGTACAAAGCGATATTGCTATTGAGTGCATTCAATATCAGGGCGGTAGCTGCTCCCACCACCACCAATCCACCACCGATGATGGCGGCGCGTTTTCTCCAATTTTTCACTTACTCTCCAGTTCCAGTTTTTCGGCAGCAATTTGGCGACGCAATGTCTGGACGATGCTGCGATGGCGCAGTCGGACTAACCAAGGCTCCAGCACAAACGCCACAGCACAAACGCCAAAACTACCCCAAACATAGAGGGCGTATCCCCCCATAGCAAAAAATTCAGATGGTGAATTCCACATTATGCTTTCTTCCCTTGCACACCTTGTATTTCATCCAACTGTTTGACCCAGTCGGTATGCGCTTCTCGCTCCAAAATGATGGCACGTACACGGGTCAATGCTACTGCAATCGAATACATCCAAAGGCACAAGGCCATTAACAACATTCCCCATAGCATGGTCACTGCCATGGAAGATTTGGTGAGATTCACGCTCGAACCTTGGTGTAAGGTGTTCCACCATTGCACCGAATAGTAAATGATCGGGATATTCACCGCCCCCACCAAGGCTAGGACGGCTCCTGCTTTATCGGCACGGCGTGGGTCGTCAATAGAAGCCTGCAACGCCATAAATCCTAAATATAAAAACAAAAGGATCAATTCAGACGTAATACGTGCATCCCACACCCACCAAGTACCCCACATGGGTTTACCCCAAAAAGCCCCAGTCCATAGAGACAAAAACGCCATCAACGCACCCGTAGGTGCGAGAGCTTGCGCCATCATGCTGGAAAGTCGGGTATTCAAGGAAAGTCCAATTCCCGACCAAGCCGCCATGATCAAATAAATGAACATCGAAAGCCAAGAAGCCGGAACGTGGATAAAAATAATGCGATAACCTTCCCCCTGTTGGGCATCGGTAGGCGCGACAAAAAAACCCATCCACAACCCTGCTATGCCAAAAATAGCAGCCAAACTCCAAAAAACAGGAATCATTTTTCCAGCTAATGGATAAAAATTTTGTGGACTGGCAAAACGAAACCAGTGAATTAATGGATTACTCATAGTGGTGATTTATTTCCTAACGCATAGGCTAACGCACGGAGGCATCGGATGATTGGATATTATTCGATTATTCCAAGGCGATTCGCAGGGCAGCGGCTGTTGCCCAAGGTGCAAACAACCCAGCCAGCAAAAAGATGGCCGCCAGCAATGATAAATGCCCGCCAGCACCCAATCCTGAAATGTGGGCTTCTACCGCCCCTGCACCAAAAATGAGCGTCGGAATATACAAGGGCAATACCAACAAACTCAACAAAACCCCCCCACCGCGCACCCCTAACGTGAGCGCAGCACCAATCGCCCCCACAAGCGACAACAAAGGCGTACCCAGAAACAGCGTCACCATCAAGATGCCCAGTGCCTCGGCATCCAAATCAAATTGCAGCCCCAGCAAGGGGGCAACCAACACCAATGGAAGACCGCTCACCAGCCAGTGGGCGACTATTTTTCCCACAATCAAAAGCACCAGTGGGGTGGGTGAAATAACCATCTGTTCCAACGTGCCGTCGGCATAATCCGCCGCAAACATACGCTGCAAACCCAGCATGGTGGCCAACAAAGCCCCGACCCACAAAACACCCGGCGCAATTTTGCGCAACAGCGCAGGCTCGGGGCCAATGCCCAATGGAAATAAGCTACTAACGATAACAAAAAAGAAAAGTGCCGTTAGCACTTCACTTTTACGGCGCATCACGATCAATAGATCGCGCCGCATAATGGCAAGAATAGCATTCATAAACGAACGACCTGCCCCCCCGGCATGGGAATGGTTTGGTGACTGGTTAATACAGCCATGCCGCCATTGCGGACATGCTCTGTAATCAAGGAAGATAGCAAATCCACGGCGGCAACATCCAAAGCCGTAAAAGGCTCGTCCAATATCCAAAGAGTCGCTTGGCGGGTGAGCAAACGCGCCAACATCACACGGCGTTTTTGCCCTGCCGATAGCACACGCACGGGCAAGTTTTCACGGCCTTTTAATCCCAGTCGGTACAAGGCTTTCAAGGCAATCAGGGTGGCTTCTTCGCTCCATGCCACGCCATCAATCACACTGGCGAACGTGAGATTTTCCAATGCCGTCAAATCTTCTTTCAAAGCACCATGGTGACCAAAGTACAGCAGATGGGAGCGAAAATCCGAATGCGTGTCGGTAATGGAAATCTGATTCCAGCAAATTTCGCCTTCAGCCGGCATGGAAAGACCCGCTAACAAACGCAATAAACTGGTTTTCCCCGCTCCATTTTGACCTTGGATATGCAGCCATTCTCCGGATCGAACGGATAAATCCAACCCAGAAAATAGCTTTTTATCCCCTCGGACACACGCCAGCCCACGCACATTCAACATGAACGACTCTAAAAAAATATGGGACATAAAAAAAGCCGCTCATACGCGGCCTTTCGAGGAAGAAGAATTTTATTTCTTCTGACGGAATTTGCGAAGGGCTGCGATTTGAGCCGCCATAATCGCCAGCTCGGAAGTAGCCCGTGCCAAATCGATCTCGCTTTTCGCATTCTTCAAGGCTTCTTCAGCCGCCAGACGCGCTTCATTGGCACGTTCATCGTCCAAATCTTTACCACGAACCGCAGTATCGGACAAGACCGTCACACAATGAGGCTGTACCTCCAGAATACCACCCGCCACAAAGATGAACTCTTCTTGACCATCGGTCTTTTCGATGCGAACAGAACCGGGTTTAATTCGCGTGATTAACGGGGTGTGACGAGGATAGATTCCCAGCTCCCCGGCTTCACCGGGTAATGCAACAAATTTTGCCTCACCCGAAAAGATGGATTCTTCTGCACTGACCACGTCAACATGAATGGTGCTCATATTACTCCTAATCGGTTGTTAAGATGCCCGCTGCTTACACTATGGCAGAAGCAGCGGACAATCTTGCTTGGCAAGGCTTAAATCTTCTTGGATTTCTCGATCGCCTCGTCAATGGTACCAACCATATAGAAAGCCTGTTCAGGCATATGATCGCATTCACCATTCACGATCATCTTGAAGCCACGAATGGTTTCCGAGAGTGGTACGTATTTACCAGGAGAACCTGTGAAAACCTCAGCCACATGGAAAGGCTGGCTCAAGAAACGCTGAATCTTACGCGCACGCGCAACAAGCAGTTTGTCTTCAGGTGCCAAGTCATCCATACCCATAATCGCAATAATATCGCGCAATTCACGATAGCGTTGCAATGTACCTTGCACGGCACGGGCTGTACCATAGTGTTCTTCACCGACCACATGGGGATCCAACTGACGGCTGGTGGAATCCAAAGGATCAACCGCAGGATAAATACCCAACGCAGCGATATCACGAGACAACACCACGGTGGAGTCCAAGTGAGCGAAGGTTGTAGCAGGAGAGGGGTCGGTCAAGTCATCCGCAGGAACGTAAACGGCCTGAATGGAAGTAATAGAACCCACTTTCGTCGAGGTAATACGCTCTTGCAAGCGACCCATTTCTTCCGCCAGTGTAGGTTGGTAACCCACCGCAGAAGGCATACGACCCAACAACGCAGACACTTCCGTACCGGCCAAAGTGTAACGATAGATGTTGTCCACGAAGAACAACACGTCACGGCCTTCATCACGGAAAGATTCCGCAATGGTCAAACCAGTCAACGCCACGCGCAAACGGTTGCCGGGAGGCTCGTTCATCTGACCGTACACCATGGACACTTTGGACTCGGGGAGGTTGTCCAACTTCACAACGCCAGAATCTGCCATCTCGTGGTAGAAGTCGTTACCCTCACGAGTACGTTCACCCACACCAGCAAACACGGACAAACCACTGTGTGCTTTAGCGATGTTGTTGATCAACTCCATCATGTTCACAGTCTTGCCCACACCAGCACCACCGAACAAACCTACTTTACCGCCTTTAGCAAAGGGGCAAACCAAGTCAATCACCTTGATACCAGTTTCCAGCAATTCTTGCGATGGGCTTAACTCATCATATGCAGGGGCTTTACGATGGATAGAAGCTGTCAATTCAGAACTGATAGGACCACGCTCATCGATGGGCGAACCCAACACGTCCATGATGCGTCCCAAAGTTGCTTTACCAACTGGAACCGTAATGGACTCTGCTGTGTTTTTAACAATCATGCCACGACGCAAGCCGTCAGAAGAGCCCAAAGCAATCGTACGAACCACACCATCGCCCAATTGCTGTTGGACTTCCAGCGTCAACGCCGATCCATCCATTTTCAAGGCATCATAAATTCGTGGCATTTTGTCGCGTGGGAACTCTACGTCCACCACCGCACCAATACACTGCACAATCTTGCCTTGAACACCTGCGTTCACATTTGTTTGAGCCATTACATTTGCTCCAAAAATAAATTCGATTAAACCGCTGCCGCACCAGCGACGATCTCGGAAAGTTCTTTCGTGATCGCAGCCTGCCGCGTCTTGTTGTAAACCAGCTTCAACTCAGCAATGACGTTACCCGCATTGTCGGTAGCTGCCTTCATGGCAACCATACGCGCTGCGTGTTCGGATGCCATGTTTTCAGCAACTGCTTGGAATACCATAGTCTCAGCATACCGAACCAACAACTCATCAATAACGCTCTGAGCGTCAGGTTCGTAGATGTAGTCCCAGCTATGCTGCCCACCACTTGCTTTTGTTTCTTGCTCCATCTTTTCCGCAGACAATGGCAGGAGCTGTGTAATCACAGGCTCTTGCTTCATGGTGCTGATAAAGCGGTTGTAGCAAACATAGACAGCAGACAACTCACCCTTGGCATAAGCATCGAGCAGCACTTTGACAGGGCCGATCAAGGTATTCAAGTGTGGGGTATCTCCCAAATGGGTAACGTGCGAAACTATTTTCGCACCGATCCGCCCCAAGAAAGCATATCCCTTGTTGCCGATTGCTGCGGCAACGGGAGACTGACCCGCTTCTTGTACGCTACGCAACTTGACCGTCAATCCACGGAAAAGGTTGGTGTTCAACGCACCACACAAACCCTTATCGGTCGTCACCAGAATGAAGCCAACCGACTTAGCGTTGTTGGCCTTCATGAAAGGATGGACGTACTCAGGATTCGCTTTTCCGAGATTCGTAGCAATGTTGCGGACTCTCTCACTGTATGGACGTGCAGCACGCATGCGCTCTTGCGCCTTGCGCATCTTGGAGACAGAGATCATCTCCATAGCTTTGGTGATCTTCTTGGTGTTTTCCACCGATTTGATCTTGCTGCGTAGTTCCTTACCTGATGCCATATTTGCCCCTTTTTCTTAGATTCGTATGCAATCCGCTTTGAATCCTAGGGAATCAGGCAAACATTTTTTTGAAAGCCTCGGTTGCCGAAGTCAATTCAGCTTCGGCTTCCTTGTCCATGGCGCGGTTGCTTTCCAGCTTGGCAAGCAATGCACCATGCTTATCTTTCAGGTAAGCGTGCAATCCATGTTCAAATGCCAAAACCTTGTTCACAGGGATATCATCCATGTAACCTTTGTTAGCAGCAAAGAGCGAAGCACCCATCAAGCTGATAGACAGAGGGCTGTATTGTGCTTGCTTCAACAATTCAGTCACGCGGCTACCACGATCCAATTGTTTACGAGTTGCGGCATCCAAATCGGAAGCGAACTGGGCAAAAGCGGCCAATTCACGATACTGTGCCAAGTCGGTACGAATACCACCGGACAAAGCTTTAATCAACTTGGTTTGCGCTGCACCACCCACGCGGGATACGGAAATACCAGCGTTAATCGCAGGACGGATACCCGAGTTAAACAAGGAGGTTTCCAAGAAAATCTGACCGTCGGTAATAGAAATTACGTTGGTTGGAACGAAAGCGGAAACGTCACCAGCTTGTGTTTCAATGATAGGCAGAGCGGTCAAAGAACCCGTTTTGCCTTTAACAGCACCCTTGGTAAATTCTTCAACGTATTCTTCATTCACACGCGCAGCACGCTCCAACAGACGGCTGTGGAGATAGAACACGTCACCGGGATACGCTTCACGGCCTGGAGGACGACGTAACAGCAAGGACACTTGACGGTAAGCTACCGCTTGTTTAGACAAATCGTCATAAACAATCATCGCATCTTCACCGCGATCACGGAAGTACTCACCCATGGTGCAACCAGAGTAAGCAGAAACGTATTGCATCGCAGCCGATTCAGACGCTGTTGCAGCCACAACAATGGTGTATTCCAAAGCGCCAGCTTGTTCCAACGCACGAACGACGTTTTTAACAGAAGATGCTTTTTGACCGATAGCAACATACACGCAGGTCATGTTTTGGCCTTTTTGATTGATGATCGCATCAATCGCAACGGCTGTCTTACCGGTTTGGCGGTCACCAATGATCAACTCACGCTGACCACGACCGACTGGAACCATCGCATCGATAGACTTCAAACCTGTTTGCATAGGTTGGTCAACCGATTTACGTGCGATAACGCCAGGAGCAACCTTCTCAATCACGTCGGTCATCTTGGCATTGATGGGGCCTTTGCCGTCGATAGGCTGACCCAAGGCGTTCACTACACGGCCTTTGAGCTCAGGGCCGACGGGAACTTCCAAAATACGACCAGTACATTTGACGGTATCGCCTTCGGAGATGTGCTCGTACTCACCCAAAATCACGGCACCAACCGAATCACGCTCCAAGTTCAAAGCCAAACCGTAAGTTGGCAATCCACTGACACCGACGGGAAACTCAAGCATCTCGCCTTGCATCACGTCAGACAAACCGTGAATGCGGCAAATACCATCGGTAACGGAAACTACTGTACCTTGATTACGGATATCACTGCTCGCAGCCAAACCCTCGATGCGGCTTTTGATCAGTTCAGAAATCTCTGCTGGATTGAGTTGCATGACTCTTTCCTCTTTCGTTAAATTAGGTTGACAGCCAAGACCTAGCCTAGGCTGTCAACACCACTTTCATTTGTTCCAAACGGGCTTTGACGGAAGTATCCAAAACTTCATCGCCAACCACTACACGAATGCCGCCAATCAACTCCGGTTGTACAACAACCGATGCATTCAGCTTGCGACCAAATCGCTTTTCCAACATAGCAGCAACATTAGCCAACGCATCCCCATCAATGGGAAACGCACTGTAGATAAGCGCATCCGAAGAGCCGGTTTGGGCATTCTTCAAAGCACGAAATTGCACAGCAATTTCGGGCAAAACACTAAGGCGCTTATTGGCTATAACTGTGCGCAGAAAGTTTTTGGCTTGTTCAGGCAATGTCGATTTCGCCACTGAAACAATCAAATCAAAAACCTGTCCCGAAGTGACCTTCGGGCTGCCTGCAAATTGCTGCAACGCTGCATCCGCAGCAATCGCACCGAGTTCATCAACCCAAACTGAAGCACCCGACAAATCTTTGGAAGAAGATTGGAAAAGGGCCTCAGCATAGGGTCGGGCAATAGTGGCAAGTTCAGCCATAACTACCCCTTATAACTCAGTCTTCAGGCGACCAAGCAACTCGGCATGAACACCAGTATTAATCTCCTTACGGAGGATTTGTTCAGCACCTTTGACGGCGAGTACAGCAACTTGCTCGCGCAGTTCCTCACGCGCTTTCACCATTTGCTGCTGTGCCTCAGCTTGAGCGGAAGCGATAATTTTATTACCTTCTTCAACCGCTTTCGCTTTCGCTTCTTCGACGATAGCTTGACCACGACGCTCAGCATCTGCCAAACGTGACGCAGTTTCAGTACGCGACTTAGTTAACTCTTCTTCCACACGCTTAGTGGCCGACGAAAGTTCAGATTTCGCTTTATCAGCAGCAGCCAATCCCTCGGCAATCTTGCTGGCACGCTCATCCAATGCGACCACAATCGGTGGCCACACATATTTCATCGTAAACAACACAAGCAATGCGAATACGATGGCTTGCGCCACCAGTGTTCCATTTATGCTCACAGTTAATCTCCCTCAACGAGGTTTTGCGAACAAGTCTTACTTAGCCAAGCTTGCGAGTTGAGCCAAAAATGGATTAGCAGTTGCAAACCACAGAGCGATACCGGTACCAATAATGAACGCAGCGTCAATCAAACCAGCCAAGAGGAACATTTTTGTTTGCAGTTCACCCATCAACTCAGGTTGACGAGCAGCAGCTTCCAAATATTTGCTACCCATCACGCCGATACCAATACAAGCACCCAAAGCGCCCAGACCGATAATCAGACCAGCAGCGAGAGCAACAAAACTAATAACTTCCATGATGACTCCTTAAAGAATTAAAAAAACAAACTTACTAAAACTAAAACCCAAAACGAGAAACCAAACTATCAATGCGAATCGTGTGCTTGACCGATATACACCAGTGTCAACATCATAAACACGAAGGCTTGCAAAGTGATGATCAAGATATGGAACACAGCCCATGCCCAACCAGCAACCACATGCAACAGCAACAACATCAAGCTAGAAGGTTGGAAAGAGAAAGCCCATGAGCCACCCAGCAACGCAATCAGCATAAACACCAACTCACCCGCATACATGTTGCCAAAAAGTCGCATACCGTGCGAAACAGTCTTCGCCACAAACTCAATCAACTGCATGGCCAAGTTAACCACAGCAAGGATAACGAATGCAATAGGGTTCTTGCTAGTTCCGAAAGGTGCTGTTACCAACTCATGCGCCCAGCCACCAACGCCTTTGATTTTGACGTTGTAAACCAAGCAAACCAACAACACAGAAACCGACAAACCCATAGTCACAGACAAGTCAGCCGTAGGCACTACACGCAGATAAGCACCGTGCTCAGAAGAGCCATGAATCTTATCCCAGATGACGGGCAATAAATCCAATGGCAACAAGTCCATTGCATTCAACAAAAATACCCAAACAAAGATAGTCAAAGCCAAGGGAGCAACCAGTTTACGGCTCTCGGCATTGTGAACAATACCCTTGGCTTCACGATCCACCATCTCAATCAATACTTCTACCGCAGCTTGAAAGCGACCGGGAACACCGGAAGTGGCGCTGCTCGCTGCTTTCCACAGCACGAAACAACCCAATAAGCCTAAGGTAATGGAAAAAAACAAAGAGTCGATATTGAAGACAGAAAAATCAACAATCTCGGTCTGCGGTTTATTGCGCCAGTGGGTTAAATGGTGGACGATATATTCACTGGCGGTCGGTGCATGCGCTTCTGCGGACATATTCAACTCTTTCAAACTCTCAATTCGGTTTAGACTGAGGGCGCTTCAACAGCGCAACCCAATACATCTTCAACGTCACAAACAGGCCAGCCAATAAAGCCAACCAGTTCAAATCAACAACCAAGCGCGGTGCAAGAATAATCATCACCACGCTCACGATCATCTTGACTGCTTCCCACAGAAAAAAGCCAAGATGCGCGGTCGTTGCATTCAATGATGAAAAGCGACTCATCACCCCTCTGGCAAATAATGCCGCAGGCAACACCACCGCTAACACACCATACGCAACCGACCATGCAACCGAAGCCGTACCAGAGATACCCCACGCAAGCAATACAGCAGCAATTCCGGCCAAAGATTGCAACCCCAACACCCACCAAGGGGAGACTGCGGGATCACGCTCTCGTAAGGCTTTCGCTTCTTGCGCAGATAAAGACTTGATTTTTGAATCTTCCGCCTCATCTTCATCTGCATCGTAGCCGCGTACAGGTGTCATTGTTGACTTCTCAAATTACAGCCAAGTTACAGGCACCATCCATCAATGGCAACTGCTACAAAGCCTCTTATTATACGTAGAAACCCACATACAAGGCTACTTTTTCCGCTAATCTGTTGGCGATAATTCATTCATGCAACCCATTACATCCAACCCCAACGATTCACTTATTACGTATCCTTCCTCCTTCCCCATCAAAGTCATGGGAGAGCGAGTGGACGCATTGATTCCTGCAATTATCCATATTGCCCACCAATTTGACCCCACGTTCGATGCCAGCACCATCGAATTACGCGAAAGCAAAGGGGGAAAATACTTGGGCATCACCATCACCATTACGGCCACCAGCCGCGAGCAATTGGATGAGTTATACCGCACCCTCTCCACCCACCCGCTGGTCAAAGTTGTTCTTTAATGGAAAACACCCTAGAAAGCGACCAAAGGAAATTGAGCATGGAAGTGCGCTATCTTCACCGCGTGGACTACGCACCAACCTATGCGGCCATGCAAGAGTTTACCGATCAACGATCCACAAAACACGCACAGGACTTACAGGGCGTACCGGATCAGCTATGGATTTGTGAGCATAATCCGGTTTTCACACAAGGTCTGGCAGGGCAAGCATCGCATATTGTGCTACCCGGAAACATTCCCGTGGTGGCAACCAATCGCGGGGGGCAAGTTACGTATCATGGCCCCGGACAGGTAGTTGCCTATCCTTTGCTCGATTTGCAACGTGCGGGCTATTTCGTCAAAGAATACGTGTACCGCATCGAAGAAGCCGTTATTCGCACGCTTTTGCATTTTGGTGTGACGGGGCATCGGGTTGATGGTGCGCCCGGAATTTATGTTCGATTGGATGATCCATTTGGGCATTCCCCCCTCCCCCAACGCCCCCAAAAGCGCACATCTGCTACGAGCAAACCGATTCCCGATTTCAGTGGATTGGGCAAAATTGGTGCGTTAGGCATCAAAGTCAGCCGAAACTGCACCTATCATGGCGTGGCATTGAATGTGGCCATGGACTTGGAACCTTACTCGCGTATCAATCCTTGTGGTTACTCCGGTTTGTGTACCATTGACTTGGCTCGCTTGGGTGTATCCGCCAGTTGGACTGACGTGGCGGATGTACTCACCCAAAAACTCGTTGCTTATTTGACCCCTTAATCTCATCATGTACGATCCCACCCTCAAACAAAAAGCCGCTGCCAAAGTTTCGCGCATTCCCATCAAGGTTGAACAGGGTGAGACGCTGAAAAAACCCGACTGGATTCGCGTTAAAGCCGCCTCCCCCGGAACACGGTTTTACGAAATCAAAGATATTCTCCGCTCCAATAAACTGGTGACCGTCTGCGAAGAAGCAAGCTGCCCTAACATCGGCGAATGTTTCGGTAAAGGGACGGCTACTTTCATGATAATGGGCGATAAATGCACCCGCCGTTGCCCGTTTTGCGATGTGGGTCATGGCCGACCCGACCCATTGAGTGCCGAAGAACCCCTGCAACTGGCGCAAACCGTAGCGGCACTGAAACTCAAGTATGTCGTCATTACCAGCGTCGATCGTGACGATTTGCGTGATGGCGGCGCGCAACATTATGTGGACTGCATCAGCCAGATTCGCACACTATCCCCCCAAACCCAAATTGAAGTGCTGGTTCCTGATTTTCGCGGGCGGGACGACAAAGCGCTGGCTATTTTGGCGAATGCCCTGCCGGATGTGATGAACCATAACCTTGAAACCGTGCCACGCCTGTACAAGGAAGCACGTCCGGGGGCGGATTACCAATTTTCACTGAGCTTGCTCCAAAAATTCAAGGCGCTGCATCCGCACATCCCCACCAAAAGCGGCATCATGGTCGGCCTCGGAGAAACCGATGAGGAAATTTTGCAAGTCATGCAAGATATGCGTGCGCACCAAATCGACATGCTGACGATTGGGCAGTACCTTGCCCCCTCCAGCTCCCACTTGACGGTGAAACGCTACGTGCATCCCGACACCTTCAAGATGTTCGAGGAAAAAGCCTACGAAATGGGTTTCCAGCACGCCGCCGTGGGTGCGATGGTGCGCTCCAGCTACCACGCCGATGTGCAAGCTGGACACGCATTAGCCAAAGAGAAGGCCTGATAAAGCCTCCGCCTATGACCTTGCCATTTGCATGGCAGGGTCATCCGATTCCAAAATTTGCCGCGCCCATGTGACGAGCTGGGTCGTATCTGCACGCAAAATTTCTTGCTTCACGGCCAAAATTTGTGCGGGGTGCATCGAAAAACTACGCAACCCCAATCCCAGCAGCAGGCGTGTCAAGGTCACATCCCCTGCCATCTCTCCGCACACGCAGACACTTTTGCCTTGTGCGTGGCATTCGGCGATGGTGTTGGCAATCAAATGCAAGACCGCTGGGTGCAGAGGATCGTACAGGTGCGCCACCGATTCATCTGCACGGTCAATCGCCAAGGTGTACTGAATCAAATCGTTGGTGCCAATCGACAAGAAATCAAAATATTTGAGGAACAAGCGCAACGTCAATGCCGCTGCGGGAATCTCAATCATGGCTCCGAGTTTGACCACACCGTATGCCATACCACGCTGATCCAATAATGCGCGAGCCTGATCCAAGTACGAAAGTGTTTGGCGTATTTCCCGTCCATGTGCCAGCATGGGGATCAACAAATGCACCTTACCATGTGCAGACGCACGCAAAATCGCGCGTAATTGGGTTAAGAACATGGCAGGGTCTGCCAAACTCCACCGAATCGCACGCAAGCCCAGCGCAGGATTCAGGTGGGCGGCATCGTGCAAGGTGGCATCCAATGGTTTATCCGCCCCCACATCCACGGTACGAATGGTGACGGGCAACCCTTGCATCCCCTCAATCGCACGCCGATATGCTCGGTACTGCTCCTCTTCATCGGGCAACTTGCCTTGCCGCCCCATGAACAGAAATTCACTGCGAAATAAGCCTACGCCCACAGCACCCGCTCCCAAAGCAACCGGAGCATCTTCGGGCATTTCGATATTAGCGAGGAGTTCGATTTTTTCCCCATCCATCGTGATGGCGGGTGTATGCAAAAGCCGCTGTAATCGTCCTTTATCGGTAGCACACTGGCGTTGCTTGAATTCGTATTCCGCCAAAATAATGGGCGACGGATCGACGATAACGACACCCGCATCCCCATCAATAATGATCCAATCATCAGGACGTACCAGTTGACTGGAAAGGCGTGCGCCCACCACCGCCGGAATATCCATACTCCGCGCCACAATCGCGGTATGCGATGTTTTTCCACCCACATCGGTAATAAAACCGACGAATACGCTTTGTTTGAATTGAAGCATATCGGCAGGGGAAAGGTCATGCGCTACCAGAATCAGCGGGGCATCCGCCGTTTCTTTGCGCCCCGTGCGTTGGGCGACCGGAACCGGCAGCAGCGTGCCTTTCATCGCGTGCAAAATACGTTCGACGATCTGCTCTAGGTCGGCTTTGCGCTCGCGCAGGTACTCGTCCTCCATCTCATCAAATTGACGTGCTATCACCTCTAACTGAGTGACAAGCGCCCACTCAGCGTTATAAAGCCGCTCACTGATCCAGTGGCATATTCCATCGGCTAAGTCTTCGTCTTGCACCAGCATGAGATGAACATCAAGCAAAGCACGTAACTCATGGGGTGCTTCTTTAGGCCCCATTTGTGCAATACTTTCTTGCAGACGATGAATTTCATCCACCACCAAGGTTCGCGCCACCAGAAAACGTTGGGTTTCGGCGTTAACCTGTTCTGGCTCAATGAAATAATGTGCCACATCCAAGCGGCTGGAAGCGACCAGCACAGCACGGCCAATGGCAACCCCTCGTGAAACATTGAGGCCGTGAATCGTAAATGTCATGGCAATCCTGTCTATATAACCAGTGAGGGTTATTCACCTTCACCAAATTTATCATTGATGAGTGCAGTCAGTGCATCCATCGCTTCCTGTTCACGCTCCCCATTGGTATCCAGCACAACGACCGAGCCGATACCCGCAGCCAGCATCATGACCCCCATAATGCTTTTGGCATTGACACGCCGCTCTCCTTTAGAGATCCAAACTTCACAAGGAAAGCTCCCTGCCAATTTGGTGAGTTTGGCCGATGCCCGCGCATGAAGACCGAGTTTATTGCTGATGGTGATGGTGTTTTTGATCATGGTAATTATGGTGAGTCCGATTTTGATTCAGTGGTGCTGTCACAGCAACCTGCATGATGCACTGCATTCCCCCATTCATGGCACGCGTAGCGAGTACATCCAAGGGTTCATGGCGATAATTGACAGCACGCAGTAGCATAGGCAAGTTCGCACCCGCTACGAGCCGTGTGTGTATTCCATCCAGCATTTTTTGTGCAACATTGCACGGCGTAGCACCAAACATATCCGTCAAAATCAGGGTTGCAGAATGGGGGGTGTTATCCAGTACCCTCCTGACCGTCTCAATGGTTACTTCGGGTGACTCATGGGGAAGTACATCCACCGCCAATACGTCGTTATAGGCCTCAGGATAAACATGCAGCACGCAGTCACGCAGTGCATGAGCGAGGGGAGTGTGGGCAATGATAAGAATAGCAGTTGTCATAGCACTTTTCTCCATATTATGGCTGCGTGATAGGGGTAAATACGAATACCGTCATGATAAATAACGGGGCGGTTGGTGCTAAATTGAGCAACTGACAATTGGATCATTTTTATGTACCATCGGTTCTTTACCAACACCCATACCCGTTCAGACATCCGTTTAATTGCGGTACAGACGGATCAGCATATTGAAAATGTGCGTACCCTATTCAAGGAGTACGCTGCATCGCTTACGGTGGACTTATGCTTTCAAAATTTTGAACAAGAACTGCGTATGCTCCCCGGGGAATACAGCGCACCGCGTGGTAGTTTAATTTTGATACAGGTAGGGGATATACCAGCGGGATGCTGTGCTATGCGCCCTTTGGATACGGTGGATTATCCTAACGCATGTGAAATGAAACGTCTGTTTGTGCGTCCTCCATTTCGGGGAATGCGCTTGGGTCGTATGTTGGCAGAAAGCATCTTGGATCTGGCACGCATGGCAGATTACGACTGCATTTTGCTAGATACACTGAGTGACATGGAATCCGCCCGTGCATTGTATGAAGAATTAGGGTTTGAAGAAGTACCCCCGTACTATTTCAACCCCATTGCAGGAGCGCATTACCTCAAGGCCGATCTATAACCCCCCACCTCCACGCATAAAAGCAAAAAAATAGCCCGCAATTGAAACTGCGGGCTATTTGGGGGGTTCGATCCAAACAGAAGATTGGATCAATCGATCAGACTATTCATTAGTCTATTAGACTATTAGTCTTGAATCGCCTTCTGTACCAAACGGGTAGCAACCCAGTTTTTGGTTTTAGACAGAGGACGGCTTTCAGTAATCTCGATCACATCACCCAATTTGTACTCACCCTTTTCATCATGGGCGTGGTACTTGCTGGATTTTGCAACGATCTTACCGTAGAGGGCGTGCTTGACGCGACGCTCTACCAAAACGGTTACAGTCTTCGCACGTTTGTCGCTGACCACCTTGCCAACCAAGGTGCGCTTGAGGGATTTTTTAGCTTCCGTCATTTATCGCTCCTTATTTGGCGGATTGTTCGGCATTTTGCTTCTCGACAAGAATAGTCTTGGCGCGAGCAATATCACGGCGCGTATTGCGCAGTGTAGCGGTGTTGTTCAGTTGCTGGGTAGCCTTTTGCATACGCAACCCAAAATGGGCTTTTTGCAAAGATTTGACTTCCGCTTGCAAACCGGCGATGTCTTTTTGACGCAGTTCAGTCGTTTTCATAGTGTGATCTCCTGATTACTGACCAATCATGCGTGTCACAAAAGTGGTACGCAAAGGCAATTTGGCAGATGCCAAACGGAATGCTTCACGCGCCAGTTCTTCTGGAACACCAACGATTTCAAAAACGATCTTACCGGGTTGGATTTCGGCAACATAGTATTCTGGGTTACCCTTACCGTTACCCATACGCACTTCAGCAGGCTTTTGGGAAATAGGTTTGTCGGGGAACACACGAATCCAGATACGACCGCCACGCTTCACATGACGGGAAATCGCACGACGTGCCGATTCAATTTGGCGTGCAGTTAAGCGACCACGGTCAATGCATTTCAGACCAAAATCACCAAACGCGACTGAGCTACCCCGGGTCGCAACACCCGTGTTACGGCCCTTTTGCTCTTTGCGATACTTGCGACGAGCTGGTTGCAACATAGTTATTCTCCTTTACCGTCAGCTACTGCAGCTGGCGCGGCGGCTTTGCGAACGCGCTTAACGGCATCACCACCTGCTTCAGCAGGCTTGTCACTACCATCGGCTGGTGCAGCATTGCTACCCGCAGGGCGACGTGCTCCGCGTGCAGGACGCGCACCACGGTCATCACGGCGTGGACCGCGTGGACGGCGCTCTTCTTCAGCACGAGGCTCGGTAGCCGCTGGCAAATCGTTACGACCCAGCGTATCACCTTTATAAACCCAGACCTTCACACCAATCACACCATAGGTGGTTTTGGCTTCCGAAGTTCCGTAGTCAATATCAGCACGCAATGTGTGAAGTGGTACACGACCTTCACGATACCATTCGGTACGTGCAATCTCGATACCATTCAAACGACCCGAAGACATAATCTTGATACCCAATGCGCCAAGGCGCATTGCGTTTTGCATCGCGCGTTTCATCGCACGACGGAACATGATACGTTTTTCGAGCTGCTGGGTGATGCTGTCAGCGATCAGCTTGGCATCAATCTCAGGTTTACGCACTTCTTCGATATTGACCGCAACAGGCACGCCCAATTGCGCACCCAAAGCACGCTTGAGGTTTTCAATATCTTCACCTTTTTTACCAATCACGACACCGGGACGGGCAGAAAAAATAGTGATGCGTGCATTTTTAGCTGGACGCTCAATCAGGATACGAGAAACCGACGCATTTTTCAGCTTCGATTTCAGGTACTCACGAACTTTGATGTCTTCTGCCAACATGCCCGCGAAATCGCGATCGCTGGCATACCAACGAGAAGACCAATTACGGCTAACCGACAGACGAAAGCCGGTTGGGTGGATTTTTTGTCCCATATCTTCCTGGCCTCCCTCAATTACCAACCGTCACGTACACATGGCACGTTGGTTTTCTGATTTGGTTACCACGACCTTTCGCACGAGCCGTGAAACGACGCAGCGAAGTTCCTTGCTCGACGTAAATAGTCTTAACCTTCAATTCATCGATGTCTGCACCATCATTGTGTTCTGCATTCGCAATAGCGGAATCCAGAACTTTCTTGATGATGACAGCTGCTTTTTTCTGCGTGAATTGCAAAATATTCAATGCTTGATTCACTTGCTTGCCGCGAATCATATCCGCGACCAAACGTCCCTTATCTACCGACAAGCGAACGCCACGAAGGGTTGCACGAGTTTCCATGGTCACACGTCCTTATTTCTTCTGGGCTTTTTTATCCGCAGGGTGACCCTTGAAAGTCCGTGTGAGCGCAAACTCACCCAACTTATGGCCAACCATTTGGTCGGTGATATAAACAGGTACATGCTGCTTGCCGTTGTGAACAGCAATGGTCAAGCCGATAAAATCGGGCAAGATCATGGAGCGACGCGACCAAGTCTTAACGGGCTTTTTATCCTTGGTGGCAACAGCTTTTTCAGTCTTCGCAACCAAGTGATGGTCAACGAATGGCCCTTTTTTGAGAGAACGAGTCATTTAGTCTTCCCCTTACTTCTTGCGACGCGACACGATCATCACCTGCGTGCGCTTGTTGTTGCGGGTGCGATAGCCCTTGGTCAAATTACCCCAAGGATCGACTGCATGACGACCTTCACCGGTCTTACCTTCACCACCACCATGTGGATGGTCTACCGGGTTCATCACCACACCTCGAACGGTGGGACGAATGCCCATCCAGCGTTTCACACCAGCTTTACCCAATTGACGCAAGCTGTGTTCTTCATTGGCCACTTGACCCAATGTTGCACGGCAGTCAATGTGAATCTTACGTACTTCACCGGAACGCATACGAACCTGTGCATAAGTTCCTTCACGCGCCAGCAATGTTGCCGAAGCACCCGCCGAACGAATGATTTGTGCGCCACGACCCACTTGCAATTCAACGCAGTGAATGATGGAACCCACAGGGATATTGCGGATGGGCAAGGTGTTACCCACACGAATCGGCGCTTCCGAACCGTTCATGATGGATGCACCAATTTCCAAACCACGGGGAGCGATGATGTAACGACGCTCGCCGTCTGCATAACAAACCAAAGCGATGTGAGCCGAACGATTAGGATCGTACTCAATACGCTCTACTTTTGCAGGAATACCATCTTTGTTACGACGGAAATCTACAACACGGTAGTGGTGCTTATGACCACCGCCTTTATGGCGTGTTGTGATGTGTCCGTTGTTATTACGTCCAGCTTGTTGAAACTGAGGTTCCAACAATGCAGCGTGAGGCGCACCTTTGTGCAAATGTTCACGCGAAATTTTCACCACACCCCGACGACCGGGGGAGGTGGGTTTCATTTTAATGACAGCCATGATTACGCAGCCTCCCCACCGAGGTTCAGCTCTTGTCCGGGCATCAACGTTACATATGCTTTACGCACATTGTTGCGTCGACCAATGGATTTACCGAAACGTTTGGTTTTGCCTTTGATGTTCACAACCGAAACACCTTTGACGCTAACCTTGAACATCAACTCCACAGCAGCCTTGATTTCAAACTTGGTTGCATCTTGGAGCACTTTAAAAGTAACTGCATTGCTCTTTTCTGCAATCATTGTCGCTTTTTCAGAGACAACGGGAGCAACCAGAACCTGCATCAAACGACCTTCGTCAAACTTGGATGTACTCATGCGAACATCTCCTTCAGTTTCTCCATGGCAGCCGTAGTTACCAACACCTTGCGATAGTGAACCAAAGAAAGAGGATCAGCGTAGCGAGGTTCAACAACCAAAACATTTACCAAGTTGCGGGATGCGAGGTACAGGTTGTCATCAACCTTATCTGCAATCACCAACACCGAATCCAAGTTCATCGCTTTGAATTTGGCAGCCAATGGTTTGGTTTTGGGCGAATCCACAGTCAAGGAATCAACCACAGCCAAACGTCCTTCACGCGCCAATTGCGAGAAAATAGAAGCCATACCAGCACGGTACATCTTCTTATTCACTTTGTGCGAGAAATTTTCATTGGGCATATTGGGGAATATGCGACCGCCTCCGCGCCACAGGGGGGAGGATGTCATACCCGCACGCGCACGACCTGTACCTTTTTGTTTGAAAGGCTTTTTCGTGGAGTGCTTAACTTGTTCACGGTCTTTTTGAGCGCGTGTACCTTGGCGAGCATTCGCCTGGTACGCAATCACGACTTGGTGAACGAGGTCTTCGTTGTATTCACGACCGAAAACAGCCTCAGGTGCTTCGTATTGGGAAGCTGCCAGACCTTGGTCATTCAGGAGTTCGATCTGCATCAGTTCGCTCCCTTCGCATTTTTAAGCGTCATTTTTACAGCAGGACGAACCGATACAAAACCACCGGACGCACCAGGAACTGCACCTTTAATCAGGAGCAATTGGCGTTCCAAATCTACACGGAATACGTCCAGATTTTGTGTTGTTACAGTGGCATCACCCAAGTGACCTGTCATCCGCTTACCCGGAAATACGCGACCGGGATCTTGTGCCATACCGATAGAACCGGGGACATTGTGCGAACGGCTATTACCATGAGATGCACGTTGCGAACTCATGTTATGGCGCTTGATAGTACCTGCATAGCCTTTACCGATCGATGTACCTTGCACATCTACCTTTTGGCCTACGGCAAATACCTCTGCAACGGGAACCACTGAACCTACAGGATATTTAGCCGCAATTTCTGCGCTAACCTGAAATTCTTTGATGATCTCACCCGCTTCAACACCTGCTTTCGCAAGGTGTCCAGCTTCCGGCTTTGTCACGCGCGATACTTTGCGCGAACCGAATGTCACCTGCAAGGCAACATAGCCGTCGTTCTCCTGGGTTTTAACCTGTGTCACGCGGTTGTTGGACACATCAACTACTGTGACGGGCACTGCATCCCCATCATCAGTAAACAAACGCATCATGCCAACCTTGCGACCCAGCAACCCTAAGTGATTGCTAAGACTCATTATTTTCTCCGTAACTTTCGCAGTCGCAACTTCAATTGGCTGCGACCTTGTATGCGAAAGACTGTTAATAAAAACCAATTTACCCGCTAAAAATAGAGCGAAGCCTCACAGTATAGCGTCCTACTATTTTTATTGCAAGCACGAAGCCCATAAAAAAACACCTCCCCGATACAGAAAAGATACCGGAGAGGTGTTTTTAGTTTATGGCGCTGCGTTTATTGCAACTTGATTTCCACATCAACGCCAGCAGGCAAGTCGAGCTTCATCAATGCGTCCACTGTTTTATCAGTGGGATCAACGATGTCCATCAAACGTTGATGGGTGCGGATTTCAAACTGGTCGCGGCTTGTCTTGTTGACGTGCGGCGAGCGCAGAATGTCAAAACGCTTCATGCGTGTAGGCAATGGTACGGGACCTTTAACGATAGCACCGGTGCGCTTTGCCGTATCAACGATTTCTGCTGCGGATTGGTCGATCAGTTTGTAATCAAATGCTTTCAAACGGATGCGGATTTTTTGTTTAGTGGCCATGTTTACCTCAAAGCCTTAAGCCATAATTTTGGCAACAACGCCAGCACCGACGGTACGACCACCTT
>ERZ724506.106-NODE-106-length-32682-cov-4.809820_pt1 | contig 32682 bp, 21 predicted proteins | sample MGYA00376039_ERZ724506 | MGnify/ENA primary metagenome ERZ724506 (study PRJEB28724, sample SAMN07190887) | wastewater metagenome | isolation source: effluent of sewage treatment plant in Hong Hong | place: USA: Christiansburg, Virginia | collected 2016-03-01 ... | reverse complement strand
TAAGCTCACTCAATGGGTTGTGGATTACAAACTAAATGAGCTTTAAATATTAAATAATGAAGTAGATATCGAAACTATAAATGAAAAAGTCAGAAAGATAGAATAGCTATGATAATTATGATAGTCATTATGATAAAATATTAAATACTAACTTCAAGAAATTACAATATAAATGGTAATATATATGATAAAACATAAAATCATTGATGTAACTCATTTTTCGATAGAAAAAGGTAAATTTTAGGGAGGTGATCTTTGCAAATCATTAACAATAGAATTAATGACAGTGCTTCGAGGTAGCTCTCGCTGGTAGTTTTGTACATGTGGAAAGTTCAAGGTAATGTTTCCCTATCCGATATTATTGAGCTAAATTTTATATTATTTACTTATTGGATAATGGATGCTTGTTTATACCCTGACCTCCGCACCATCTCCCAGTACCCAAGCCATTAACTCAAAGTTATGATGCCATCCTTATTCAAATCAATCTCTCTGAGCAAAATTTTTGCTGAAGCCTCAGAGAACATACCAAAATGTTTTCCGATGTCGGATTCTTTAATTTGCCCATTGCTATTTACGTCTATTTTGTTGAAGATTTAGTATGCTTTGATTAGAGTTTATTTGATTGGATCCTATCTATATAATTATGTACTTTGGAAGCCGTCATGCACCCCATTATAAACTTAAATTTTCTTTATATATCTGACTCTTAATTTTTAATTATTTAACTTCATATAATAAATTCTATAACCAGAATTTCATATATTTTATGCTCTTTTTCCGTTGTTCGTTTTAATTTTCATAGTTTATTAATGATTTAATCAAAAAAAGATGTTTTAAATGATAAAAATCAAAACATATGATTTTGCTATACTGATTTTACGACTCCACAGTTTTGGCAGATTATTTATTTTTCTTTCCAATCTTGGATCAAAAATGCGATAAAGCATAAACAGCCTGTTAAAAGACAAATTATAAGTGCCATTAACCAAACGAACCATCCATTTCGATACTGAATAATGGAACTTGTCGGTCTTTTGCAATTTCGGCAGGGTGTCTGATGTTTATTGTTTTGAACTACGATAACCATTGGTCCATGTGCATAAGGAGGAGGATACTGTCCTGTATATTGGCCTGGAGGATGTCCTTGATAGATTGGTTGACCTTGAAATACTGGTTGATTTGCTTCAGTATGAAGATCATTAAAACTTTACTCTTTTGATTGCCTTGGCTGATTATTTAAATAAGGGGTAGGGTTATACATATGAATATGAATATATATCAATAATTTAATGAATGGTATAAACTAACACAACCACATAATAATTTCTTCAATAATATGAAATTGAATAGATCATTAATAATTATCAAGTAGACTAAAAAAGCCAGTTAGCCATTCCCTACACTGATTAATAGGAATTCCAAACTCGATTTTGGATATTCCATCTTTTAATTTGATAACGAGATATTTGCCCTGAACGATTTAAAACCATGTCCATATTTACTTACTTTTTTTTATATGAATATTAGGGTTATCATTTATATTCTTATAAAGTTCAAGTCCTTATTCTTTTGTTATTTTGACGAAGTATTGCTCCCAGGTACTGAAGAGCCCTCCTTTTTTTAAGATATACCCAGAGATCATGGTGTCAAAGGTCATTAATTATGGGATATTACCCCATTTGGATTTAATCAAAATAATTTTACAGAAATAATTGCCGATAACAGAAGGGCTGGCCGCAAAGAACATATCCTCAAACCCTATCACCACCTTGAGCACAACTTCACCATTTTGAAGGACATTGCTATAGGGTTAGTAATTAGTCCTGCATTTAATCTTTCTGACTGAATTCATATTGAGGTGGTAAAAGTTAAGTTGAGTTAGTTAAATGTTAATGGGCCCTTACCATTGCTTCTGATTTTTCAGGATTAACATTTTGTGATTTAGCATAATTTGCACACTGTCTTTCATTTGTCCATTGTTCGGTGTGTTTGAGGTTGCGTATGGGTTTTGTTGTGTCTGCTGGACTTGCACTGTTATAGGAGGAGGTACTGCAAGCACTATTTGAGGGTTTGAGACATTTACCTTCACACAGCATGGTTTGGTGCAACCAGGAGCACATAGAACAACTGGATTATTAAATCCCATGCCGTTATTACTAATAATAACTTATTCTTTTGGTCCAAACACTGCGTAGATAAATATTTACATCCTCGTCTTTATTCTATTACTGTCGTATTACCCATCCCGAAACCCCCATTATTATTGATGATAACTTCCTAATTAGGTCCAAATACTAAGTTAACATGATTAATACATCCTCGCCTTTATTCTATAACTGTAGTATTGCCCATACCGAATCCTCTGTTGTTGTTGATGATAACTTCCTAATTCCGACCGAATACTATATCACTGTAAAATTGTACATCCTCTTTGTTATTCAATAATAGTGGTATTACCACCCATTCCAAATCCTTGATTATTATTAACAATGATTTATTCTTTTGGTCCAAAAACTATCATATCAAATAATTTACGTCCTCGTCTCTATTCGATCACTGTTGTATTCCCGAAACCTGTATTATTTACCATTGCGTTATTTCCATACCCGTAGCCTTGATTGACTATTATTTGTTCTTGGTGATGATGATGTCGGTGGTGTCGAGGGGGATTGTTTATGATAATTTATTCTCGGGGTCCGAACACTCAAATTAAGGGTAAAATTACTTCCGTTTCGTTATTAAATTATAGTAGTTCCTCCTCCAAACCTTCCTCTATCTACAATAACCTCTTATTTTTGCCCAAACACTATATTATATCATAAATACATCCTCTTCTCTCTTCAACTATCGTTGTCCCACCAAATCGATTTCTTTCGACTATCACTTCTTATCTTGGTCCAAAAACTATATCACATCATAATTACGTCCATGTCTTTTTTATTCGACAAAGGTAACTCCTCCATTTTTGTTGACAAATACTTCTTCCTTGACCCCTAAGAATGGAAATATAAGTACTTCCTCCTCCCAAATTCACCCCAAATCCAAGCATTGATACAAATAAAATATTTTATATTAAGCCATTTAATAAAAATAATCTCCAAATTTCTCAATCCCGTTTATATATTATTTTACCTACATCTTTTCTTCCGACAGAATTTTCTATATTGTTTATTAATTAGGTATTTTATATTTTTAATCGAAGATTTTATTATTTACTTTCTTTTTACTAATCATAAGTTTAGATCTACTTGAAGTCCGTATCTGCTTTTGTTTGTTTTTCCAAGATCACTCACTTCCAATCCAACTGTCCATTTTCCATAGTTTGGTAATACTTTTTGATAACTAAGTGCCACACTCCTATCAGAGGATACTTTAGCCTTCACATTTGCTTCTCTGTTAGGGACTGATCTTTGGACCACAGCTGATGTTTTTTCGTGTGATTTTCTAGTAAATTAAGTCTATATTATTATTGATGTACTTCTAAGCCAAAGTTAGTGAATTAATCGACTTTTCTAACATAGTCGACAATAAATTTAGTGAAATAAGAGTCAAGATGCAAAAAGTTAAGATTTTTGAAGTTTCTATGAGTTTAATTTTATGCTCTGAAGAATACACTGTTATCTCCTTGGCGATATCCTACCCGAAGACCATTTTTCAAGAATGCGAAGTTTCCCCATCCCAATAAATCAAAAACATCAAAAGACCAACTATTCTTTGTCCAGCTGAATTTATGGCCTGAAGAAAATCCAGGTCTTCCTGAATGATCAAGCTCAACTCTAACTTTATTCTCGACATTCCAGTTTTTAGCAATTAAATTAGCACCGAGTTTGACGACAATATTCTAGAAACTTTTATTAGACTTGTACTCAGCGTAAACATTATATGAGTTAAATTTGGCATTAGCAATTTATTTAAGACCATCATCATAGACAAGCTTAATTTAATCTTGCTTGGATCGGAAGTAAAGCTGTCCAGATCTGCTATTCCAAAGTGGGAACCATAGTTTTACTTCAGCTGCACTGCTGTAATGATCGCCCTTTTTCGAGACAGTATTTTTAAGGTTGATTCCGCCTCTGGCTGGTTTTTGATTAACTTTGACAGTTAAAAGTTTCTCATGCACAAAATCATCAGTAAAAATGAAGTATGGTTGTTTATCGAAACTTGTCCAGGGCTAATTTCTGACTGAATATGGCTTTGACATTTAATAACTAATTACATGGATATCATATTTAAAGTAAATAAAAACTAAACAGATTTAAAAATAAAATTGCTTCAATCATTTCTTTCTGGAGATCATTTTGAATAGAAAAAGAACAAAAATAGTACCATTTATTTTAAATAATTTTATTTTAATAGGCAATATTACTCATTATGCTCTGCTATATAAATATTAACAAATGAATTGATATATATAAAAAATCAATATCAGATAAATGGTGACGAATAATTAATTTCATTCTTATATATTTCTTTCAGTGTCTTTTCCAAATAATACTTTTCTAATGTTGTAACTTTATAATTATAGAAACCAGTTTATCATTATTTTAATTCAGGGTAAATTCTGAGTTAATATAATAATCTATGAAATCTATGATGAAATCCATTTTATTGTAGGAAATATCCCAGGTAAAATCGTCTGCTGACCAAATCAATCATTCTTGTCCTCTCGAGAAGTTCGAGACTCAGATGAAAAACATAATAATTCTCAAAAAGTAGAGAAAGTACGTTATAATTGAAGAATTTTCTCAATGAATAAATAAATAAAACAATATAATATAAATTTTTACCTTACTACTACTAAAGTTCAACAGAATTAAGATTATAATTAGTATAATGCAAAGTAATAATCCCTTGAATATAACAAATAGTGAGTTGGCTCAAGTAGAAGCTCAACAAAAACAAATCGTCGAAATATTTAATAAGAAATTTGCTCATTTGGAACAAAGACGTTAATTTTATACCAACATCTATACTGTAGCTAGATTTAGCATTGCTCGATAATTTAAGAAAGATAAAGTTAATGAAATGTGGACCAAGTGGGTTTAATGGTACGAGAGCTACCAACCTGATAAAATTAGTGAGCAGGAGGAAATAATCCATAAAATACATACATCAGGCAAGTACAGATACTGCGGAGTTGATATGCAAGGCTGTCCGGTTCTGGTCATTCGCATGAAGTACCATGTTGTGGGTTTAGCCACTGCTGATGAGAACTTAAGATACTTGTTATATATGATCGAAAAAGGAGTCAATCTTGCAAAGCAGGCCAGTATCACATTTTCTTATTTTAGAAACCCACCAGATTTCAGTTATTTACGATCGAAGATAGATGGCAGAGTCAGATGATGTTTCCAAAGAAAGTATGAAAAAGTTTATGCCCATTCTAAACGATTATTATCCTGAGACATTAAAATCTTTCTATGTATTTGGAGCTAATTTATTTTATCGGGCAGCCTGGAAAGTAGTGAGCATTTTCATCTCAAAGCGAACTTAATAGAAAATAAACTTATTGGAAGAACCATAAAAAATAAAGAACTTCGTCTCACAATAAAATTTAGCTGTTGAATATGGAGGAACTTTAAAAATAGATGAAGTTGGAAAATTAGCCTGATCAATAAATATAAATGACAATATCATTATACCCAGTACTACTTGACCCATTCTGCAGGGTAATCTTCAGGTTTCGGCTTTCGTGCAAAGCATACAATTCTAGAATTTTAGGGTAATTTTTATTTTGCATCAGCGAGGAAGTCCACTAGCTGTCCTGGGTAAACTACCTGGATATAGTCAGAGTTGTCAATGGTCATTTCGAGCCAAAAATCAAATCTAACTATAAATTTATTGATATTTTAAAAGTTTTCTTTTAAAGCTTCGTATATGGGAACTAACATGTTATCATTCCAAATCATCACAGAACTGTTATAACCATCTTTATGGTTTTTCTAACAAGCTAGATCTCCAGTGCGAAGTGTGATGAACTCGCCTGAGTACCCAAATATCTAATCCAAATTTCCTGTAATTATCATGTCAAGATCGATATAAAATTTTCTTCCTTCGATTCCATTATCTTTAAATAAAGTGACTTTACCCCACCATTTTTTCCATCCTTATTCTAATGACTTAACCTTTATCTCAGGGTAAAGACCATTAGGATCCTCAGTGAAGCAATAGAAATCAAATTACCAAGTCGTATTTCTTTTAATTCCAGCATATAGTTTGTTCACATAAGATGGAGGATAACGAGTTCCCCATTTTACACAAAGGACACTAATTTTTTTTGGGCCCTAATAAGGCTTTTTCTACCAACTTTTTATTTTAATTGCTTAAAATCCCTTATAATCAGGTTTCTATTTCCTAGTATACTATACAATCTGCTACCATGTCCTTTTAATGGCCTATTACTTTCGACCGAGTTGCCTCAAGATATCTGTGAAATTGACGATGGATTAGTGATTATTTGGTTAAAGTTCAAGCGACTTCTTACAATACTAGAAAGCTTTATCAATCTCATCAACTTGAATGTACATGACTGCAATATTGGTATGAGCGTCGATATAGACTGACTCATCATTTAGTTTCGGACAGAATATGAGAGTTGAGTACTTTTAAGGAGCTAAACAAGATTATTTTGGGCATTATATGTTTTTGTTATTTGGATTATAGGGTGAAGCTGACAGAGCTTTTTCATAATATACAATAGCCTATTTGTAATCTCTCTTTTGGCCATTCATATTTCCTAAATTCATTAATGCATTGGAAAAAGGTAACTTATATTTATCATTGACAACTCCCAATGCTTTAGTAAAGTGAGTTTCAGCTTTCTCGAGTTCGTTTGCTTGAAGGCAAAAACCACCAAATTTATTATGTTTAATTGCTAAAATGAGATCCTCATGTTATGGAATGGCTGATAATTCTGACAATACGTTATCTCCGTCTTTCTCTCTCTTCTTTTTTAGCAACTGCATAAGCATAGTTTTTCTGAGCTATGCTTTGGGATTAGATTTGTCTTAGTTCATATTAATTTAGATATTATAACAGATTGTAATGTAATAATAATTAATATGAGTAACTTCGTAATTATGGTGCGAGAGCTCCAGAAAAACGAAAACTCCGAAATACTCAAACAAGTACATGCAAATTGACATAGGAAATTAGTAAGGCAACGAAAGCTGTTGAATAGCGAGTATACTGGTTTAATACTGCTGAGTTATAAGGCGATTTTTTACAGCAATATTGGCAAAAACAAGTTACCGTCAATGATATCATGAAAAAAAGAATAGCCAAAATCACATAGTAAAAATTTGATGAATTATTCGCTGAAGTAACTTAGGGAAAAGTTAATAACAATCATGAGTTATAAGTTTTTCATGTAGGAAATCTTAATTTGAGTGAATTGGCTCAAGACATCCCTGTTTTTAATCATAAGTATTTTACTCAGGACCATCCAAAAACTTTATAGACAAAAGCAAAGTTAAAGTAGATGCAATCAGATTATCAAAAATTTAAGGAAAAGATCGAATAGTTGAAGAAAAAATAACAAATCAAAAAGAAATAAAGATAAATTGCTGAAGCGTAAATGCGACAGTCATTATAAAAAGAAAAGAAATAAAAATATCGATAATATGTAATCAAAACAATCGAATAAAAGAATTTAATAAAATAACAAAGAAAATCTGAAAACTAAAAATACAAATAGTTTTTAAAAGCATTCAAAAATAGTAAGCCTCTTCACGTCTTGATGGAAGAGGAGTATAAACAAAAAATCGAACTGCCCATACTTTAAGAAAATAAGAAAAAGCTAGAATAGTATAAAGAGTACAAACAAAAAGTAAAACCGTCATTAGAATAAATAAATTAACATTAAAAATCCTATTTAGAGGCTAAGTAAGGGAGGCAATCAAGGATAATTATCGCAAATAGGACTATTGATGTCTCATTCAAATCCAAATTCTATCTGCAGCAGGAAAGAAGGTATAACTAAGCCTAGGATTAATACTAATCTTTGTTTGATCAGATGGAGAAAAAGAAAAGGTACAGTGAACTTGTTAAAGAAAACTTCAAGCCCAAGATATCTTAGAAGCTTAAATAATCTATTCTATAAAGTCAATTAAAAAGTACTTCAGTTGCTAAAGAATAATTAAATAGAAATTTTGTATTAGAGAAAGGCAAAGCTTATCTTTAATTTATGCATGGGTTAAAGAAGAGAAAACAGCACAGCTCGCCATCTTAGCATGTGCACGATGAAAAAGATTAATAAAAAGAAGAAATTAAAAAATAATAAAAAAAATAATCAGGAAGATACACAAACTATCTGGAAGCGCTAAAGAGATCTAGAGGAAATTAGACGAAGCTATCACATGACTGGGAGAGAGATATGAGAAACAAAAGTTTATCATAATACGAAAGAAGAGAGCGAATATTAATGAAATCAAGGCAGTTAGAGGAAATGGCAAGTCGAAAATAGCAGTTTGTAAACAATTACCACTACGGTAAACCTGAAGAAATAATATAGAAAAAAAAGGAAATAGATTAGAATTTAATATCTTCAATTCGAGCCAAAGTTGCTGTGCTGAAAGATGCTCACTAAATATGATTTTTCAAAACTTTACCGTATATTTGTCAGATATTATCTAGAAATTGAATCGTAGAATAATAAATAAGAAAATATCAAATTATCCTGAGAGCTTTGAGTTTATTACCTATCATTCTGACATGTTCAGCAGATACTTAGGAAATAGCCTCTCCATCGACAATCGCCTGTATCTTAGATTTTACATGAAATTATTAAATATTCCCATTTTTGAGTAGCTAGATTAACTGAGCCATTGTAATTAAATAATCAAGGACAATGATCTACTTAATCAAATAGCAGGGTTCGTGACTCTTGTTCACAAATTAAAACAATTGCTTGATTTACTATGTTATTTAATGAATGAGAAGCTTATACATTTATGGACTGAAATGGTGAGATAACACATTATTTTAGCTTTATCTCCCTAATCTTTTTCTATACTTCACAAAGTACTCATCGATGAGTTTCTCTAATTTTTTATAATCTCCAAACTATCTATATTACTCTACAATTTATGGCTATACGAGTTTAAGTTATTTTGTCTACTTTAATTTGTAAAATAGAAGACTGATTAGCTTATTTTATAATTCATTATCTACTTCGTAAGAAATTCCTGCTTCAATGTTCGCAATTAGTTTGTACAAAAATCTACAAAAATGGACTTGACTTAGTAGCTGTTTTGAAATCATTCTTTTTTGGATTGCTGACATATATTCTTTATCTTGTTTTATCTGCAGAGCAGTTTTTGGAGCGGGCATTCCATAAGCTGTAGTTTGGAGAAGTTACGGATTGTTGTTCGAGTTTGTTTTTTTTAATAGTACGTTTGCTGTTTTTTTCATCGACTCTCCTCTCGTCTACATTAACTAATTTCGAGTTGATTTTCTCATTGACCTAAATAGTCTGTTTTGCTCATTCAAGTATGAGTCTTTTTCATCCTCATCATTCTCATGATTTAAATCGAAATGTTAAAACATTTAATAAGCCTACATTCTCTTTTTGGGATCAGTTTATAAAGATCTTTTTAGGAATTTGCTTGACGCTTTAGTTATAGACGGTGGTAGAATATTTCTTATTGCGATTGTCTTCATTTTAGCTTTGAGTTCAGTTTCAGTTCTGCCAGTCCAAGGCGTTGTACCTGTTAACATCTCGTAAAAAATTATACCAATAGCCCATATATCGCTTTTATAGCTATACTTGTTGCTATTTAGGGCTTATGGTGGCATGTATACAGGCGATCCCACATTATACCTCTCAGTAAGTTTCAAGTTTTATTGCTTTACTGCAAACCCAAAGTCACCGATTTAAAGATGTGAGTTACGGAAAAAGATATTGGCAGGCTTGAGATCTCGATGGACGATCCCTAAAGAGTACAAACTTTAATACCCTCTTATTATTTCTCTAATAATTTTAATAGCTTCAGTTTCATTAAGTTTTTTCTTTGATTTAATGAGTTTACCCAAATCGCCACCTTCGCAAAAATCAGTGATTATGTAAGTTTTATTTTGATCTGTACAAATTTTATGGACGTCGAGCAGATTAGGTCTATTTTTTATCATAGATAAAATTTCAATCTAACCTGCTAAAAGATTTTTATGTATTTCTCCTTTCATAGCTTTTAAGTCAATTATTTTTATCGCAACTTGTTCGTCTGAATGAGAAAGTGAATACCTGTAATATCGTCTCGGCCTTTAAAGACGCTACTCGAGAATCCCTTGCCAATAGATTCTTTACCCACGTAAGAGTAGTGATCAATTTTTTCTCTTAAAGGGGGCAAGACGTATTAGGTTTTCTTGTGTGCTGTCATATCGTTATAAATTTATTGTGGAATATAAAGTAGAAAATTTCCCAACACAAAATATAGTAAAATCTGAGTTCCTTTTTGACTTTTAAAAGTTCTCCGGGTAATATCAGTCAATTGATCCATAAATAATGACTGATAATGAACTCACATAACTTAAATGATTAAAGAAGTAGGTTTTAGATAAGTTTGTATTATATTCATCTTATAATGAATAAATTAAGAAATAAAGATAATGAATAGAATAATAAAAAATAGTAGGGTAGAAAAAGAAAAATATTTTGATATTTCTGTCGATTCTTCTATGCAATTTTTATTTCAAACTGAATTGGTTGAAGCCTATTTATACACTATAAGATTATATTCTTGATATAAACATTTTATACAAATATATGAAAGGGTTTGGTTTCCCAGGTTCAGGGATTAATGGGTCTAATGCTCCTTACAGAGCAGATACTTCTCAGAAAAAATCAGAGCTCATCAATGTATTGACTAGATCTGAGAAGTTGTGGAACGAAGAAGGAAAACAAGAATAAAGTAGATTATATTCTATGTAGGTTTGGTCCAACTCAGAAAAGCTATCACTCTTCTAGATTTTATAGTCGCCAACGAAGCAATCGAATCAGTAAAAACAACTTATTCTGAAAAGCAAAAATAACTTAAAAAAAGATTATCTGATCGATAACAAAATAAGTAGCCAGTTGCAAGTAATATTTTTATGAGATTTAGCTTATAGCGGGGGAGGAGGAGGAAATAAAGGATCAAATGGTAATGAGAATAATCAACTCAAAGGTCAAGTATCTGAGGCAATTGTAACTGAAAAACCTAATGTCAAATGGGAGGATGTGTCGGGCTTATAAAATGCGAAGAATTCTTTGAAAGAAGCAGTTATTCTTCCAATTAAATTCCCATAAATTTTTACAGGTAGTCGTAAGCCATGGAAAGGTATTTTATTATATGGCCCACCTGGAACAGGAAAAACTTATTTGGCTAAAGCTTGTGCTACTGAGGCCGAAGGAACATTTTTCTCAGTTTCTTCATCAGATTTAATGAGTAAATATGTGGGTGAGAGTGAAAAATTAATTAAAAATCTATTTAACTTAGCCCGATAAAAAAAACCTTCTATCATTTTCATTGATGAAATAGATTCAATGTGCGGCAATAGATCTGATGGCTAAAATGAAGCATCGAGAAGAGTGAAGACTGAATTTTTAGTTCAAATGCAAGGAGTTGGGCATGATGATACTGGAGTGCTAGTTCTAGGAGCAACAAACTTGCCATGGGCTTTAGATCCAGCTATAAGAAGAAGATTCTAACGAAGAATATATATTTCTCTACCAGAATATTAAGCTAGATTAGGTATGCTAAAAAGAGGGATGAAAGATAACAAAAATAGTCTCACATAGCAAGATTATGATGAGTTAGCAAAAAGAACATAAGATTTCAGTGGTAGTGATATTGCCATTCTTGTGAGAGATGCTGTCTATTAACCAGTTCGTCGACTTCAAACTGCTACTAAATTCAAACAAGTGAATGGAAAGTTTATACCTTGCAAGCCTCATTAAGACGGCGAGCCTGGTAATTGGATGCAGTATCCTAAAGAAAAAGTTGATATTGGAATTATTGACAGACATGATTTTGATCAAGCGCTCAAAAGAACAAAGCCTTCTGTTGATAAGAAGCAACTTGGGTAGTATGAAGAATTTACCAAAACCTTTGGCCAAGATGGTTGATAACTATAAAATAATTTAATTTTAATATCATTCTATAGAATCTTATATAAATCATTTCTTTTTTGGTGGAGGAGGTGGAGGAGTAGTTTTAGCGGCAGGCTTTGGTGGTGGTGGGGGAGGTGTTTTAGTTCCTGCAGCTGGCTTGGCAGGGGGTGGTGGAGGAGCTTTTCCAGCTGGTTTTGGAGGAGCTGGAGGAGCTTTAGCAGCACCTGTGGCTGGTTTTGGTGCTGATTTTGATTATTAAGCCTTCTTTGGTTCTGCTGGTTTTTTGGCATCTTTTGGGGCATCTTTACCAGCTGCTGGCTTACCATCTTTTGGAGCACTTTTTGCATCTTTTTTAGCATCTCCTGCTGGTTTACCATCTTTAGGTGCGCTTTTTGCATCCTTTTTAGCTCCTTCAGCTGGCTTAGCTCCTGTTGCAGCTGGAGTTGGAGCTCCTGGAGTTCCTGGTGCCCCTGGGGTTACTCCTGCCTTGGGTTTTCTACTTTGATTTCTAGCAGCATTGATCTAAGTTGTATCAGGTAGAATTTCTGTAACAACACCAGCGGCAATAGTTTTACCACCCTCTCTCAAAGCAAATCTAGATCCTTTACTAATAGTCAAAGGGAAATGAAGTCTAGCTCTGATAGATAAGTTGTCTCCTGGCTTTGCAATTTTAGTATTTTCTGGCAATTCTATCTCAACAGCTGTATCTGCAGTTTTGTAATATAACTATAATTATTAAAAATATTACCTGAGGTCTATATCCACTAGTGAATGAGTTAATTCGACCTCCTTCTTCAGTGGTCAGACAATAGATGTTGGCGGCCAGAACTTGGGCAGTTGTCAAACTTCCTGGCTTTCCAATAATTAATCCTCTATGGATCTGTTCTCTAGTTAAGCCTCTTACCAAGATACCAACATTATCTCCAGCTTCTCCATAATCCAAAGTTTTATTAAATGTTTCGATACCTGTAACACCTGTCTTTATCTTTGTTCCATATCCAAAAAATTAAATTTAATCTCCAATTTTGATTCGGCCTTGTTAAATTGTTCCTGAAGCAACTGCACCTCGACCTGCAATGTTATAAGTGCCTTCGACTGACATTAAAAATGGCTTGTCGATGGGTCTACCTGAAACTGGAATAGCTTCATCCATTGCGTTGAGGAGTTATTCAATTTTTGTTTTTCCTATTTATGGGTTAATGTCTTGGATAGCTGATATGGCTGATCCTCTGATGAATCGAGCTTTTTCTGGGTCATATTCATGCTTTTTCAAAAGTTATTTTAATTACATCTCAATAACATCCACCATATCTGTTTCTTTGATCATGTCCATCTTATTTAAGAAGACAATGATTGTTCCAACTCCTATTTGTCTACAGAGGAGGACATGCTCTTTAGTTTGAGGCATAGGACCATCAACCGCCGATACAACTAAAATACCGGCATCCATCTTTGCAGCTCCTGTAATCATATTTTTAACGTAATCGATATGGCCAGGACAATCGACGTGAGCTAATTTACTAAAAATGTACCATAATGCCTTTTCTCGGTTTCGTATTAAAGAGTTGCAGTATTGATGGTAATACCTCTGGCCTTTTCTTCTGGCGCTTTATCAATTTTAGCGTATTAAATATACTTTGCCTTATTCTTTTCAGCTAGGAATTTAGTAATGGCAGAAGTCAATGTGGTCTTACCATGATCAATATGACCAATTGTACCGACTAAATCAGGTCAAAAGTACCATTTACGTGAGGCTTAGTTCGATCAAACTTAGCAAATGTTTGACTTATTTTATCATTTAAAAAGATTCTCTTAGACAGAGCAGCCCTTATCATGTTATTCTTTAACACAACTAAAAAATTATATCTTATCTCTTTACACCATTATTAAAAGATAGCCAACTTTTAATTAAAATAAATATCAAAATTAAATTATACTCTATTCTGAACAAAATAAATGAGTATCACAAGATATTAAGACTATTCACAGATCATCAAAATCATCATCATAATCGAAGTCAAAATCATCCTCTTCTTCAACATCTTTCATTTGGGATTTTGAATCGCCTGGTAATCCCATTTTTAATTTCTCTATTAATTCTGAACTTAAGATATGCTTTACTTTATACTTGTCCTTCATCTATTACCTTTGGGATGAAGTAATGGTAATGTTTTTTTCGCAAGAAGTCTAATGCGTCCTTTGTATTTGTGTCTTTCTTCAATTTCTTTAGAGCCATTTTATGATGATACAATTTGTTTGTTTATGCGTCTTTGTATTCGAAAACTTTGTTATCTTTTATGTACCTATTGTGGGTGGATCAAAATTTAAGGCAAATTTATGAGGGATAAAATCTTTGGGTGGACCTTTCTTTTTATCTGTCTTTGCATTTTCTTTCGATTTTTATTTTCCAGAGGGTGGATCCTATCTTTTTTATAACTTGATTACGCTAGCTTGAGTGAAGAAAAATAATTATTTTTAGACCCGAGAGGCTTAGCAGCGCCCATACCTCCAACTGACCCGCCACTTCCTCCAAAACCTTTTAATAAGTTCATAAGTTCTTGATAACAGAATATAATTATAATATAAAGTATTCGAAAAATAGATGTCGTATCAAAAAAATAATCTCTTCTATTTTTAAACAAAAATTGACGATTAGCGTAAATTATAAATGATTTTTGATAATTAATTATCTTTTATTTCAAAAAATGAAAAACATGGGCCTAGAGAGAGATAGAAAAATAATATCAAATAATCCGCAAAAGGGTTCCTTTATCTCCATGTATAGTAAAGCTGAAGCTCAGACAACTCATTCACCCAAAGCTCCTGCTCTTAATAGAGATTCGTTATCCAGCAATTAATTCAATAACCGTATCAATAAAGTGAAGCTTGTTGGGGAGCAACGCTAATCAAATTTGTCTGTAGAGGACTAATATTCAAAAAATTTGCCCGGTTTTAAAATTGGAGGGAATGCAAAGAATAGTTTCAAAATGAATGCGAACCAAGTAAAGCAAGTTCGATAATCATAAAATACAGGAGTGCATAAAACTCCACCCAATTCTTTAAATGAGAAAAAACTCATGAATTCCAAAAGTGCATCCCAACTTCCCATACAGTTGAATGGGAAAGATTAGGAGCTGCTGCACATAAAATTTTAAAACGCAGGTTTGAATATCCTGGATGATTATTAAAACGAATAAACTCGCTATTTAACGAACAAAATCAGTGAAGCACTCACTGTAAATGAAGGTATCGAGGAAGAAATCAGACAGCTCAAATATCGTAAATTAATATTAAATAGTAATTCTATAGAAATCATGCAACTAAAAGCTCAAATCAATGAGCTCAAGATGAAAATCAAGAAAATTAGGGATTAAACGGTCAAAAAAGAACAAAGCTATAATGAATACTTCATGGATAAGAAAAATACAACTTATGAGAAAAATTTCACATACTTCAATCCTCGAACAAAGCCCTCTGAACAAGATAACAAATACCCAACACTCTCACGAGTACCATCGGACTTAAATAACTCGAATCAAAAGCTAACAAGTGTGATGTCGAACCCATATCTGGGAACATCAAATTCTGACTTTAAATAGAAAAACCCTCTATATTCCCCGACGTTAACAAAATCTAGGATAGAGATAGACAACAGACTCAAACGAAGTTCCTTGCCAAATGAAATAAAATAAATTAAATTAAGTGGACTGTTAAACGGACCTGGATCTAATTAGGTTGGACATTATAAAATGATGAAGTATAGCGAGGGAGGGAATGGAAGGAATTGAGGATTTTAAGTTTCATATTATTGATAGATTTACATTTAATTATTGTGTGTTTTATATTTTAGCATATTTAATAAAAGCATAAATATCAATTTTTTAGTAAGTAGTAAATTTCAGCATAAAATAGTTCCTAAAACTAAAAATAATCCTGATGTTAAAGAATAGACTCGAAGGCTAGTTTGTCCTATTTTTAAGATGGAGAATATAATGGGCATAAAGAAATAAGCTATAACTTAATTTTTTAGATAAAATCTAATATCAAAATTCCATTTATTTCGGTTTAAGTACTCGAATTCCATGTAGGATACTTCGTGAAATCCAAATCCGAGAATCAAAAAGCTTACGAAATTGACTTCATAGATCCAATAAGCTAATATCAGTAAAAGTCCATAACAAAATAATAAAAATCTAACGAAAAGAGGAGCAAACTTAACCAATTAAAATACCTTATACGCGATATAATAGCCAATACTGGACAATAAAAAACAGCCTGAAACCATTTGTATGGTGATATTGTACTGTTGGTATGAAGATTCTGTGGTCGTCCCCAAGGGCTCCATCATCCAGAGGGAAAAATAGTTAGTGTTGATGATCAGGGATAAATTGATGAAAAGCATACCCATGACTGATCGGATTGTTGATTTCGGTTGAGAGAATAATTAGGTACTTGATTCATATGTTATGTGTTTATCTTATGATTAGATTTAGTTTTGGGCTTACTCAGACTCGATATCATATTAATCGTCATTGTAGATGGATAAGTAACTGACAATCTATTACTTATGATGCCGATAGTACAGCAAGGGCAGAAGTATAACAGAAATGAAGGAAAATCCACATCCTATCCCGAAAATAATAGGTCCAGTCTAAATAATAAGGACTTATTTACATTTCTTTTATTAATTTACAGTATAGATGATAACCAAAATACAATAAAATAACTTAATGCCAATGTCGCATGCTGATACTGGCAATAACTCTCACATTATTTCTCAGGTTATTCTTCTTCTTATACTTATACTAAAAGCTATATTATCTCATTTTGTACTTAAAATGTTCGCATTAACATATCAAAAATGAAGAATCCTACTTAAATATTGAATGTCCGTGAGAAGTAGTTCCAATTGAATAATGGTGAGTAATTGAGGAAAAAATAGCTGATGAATATGATGCAGCTTATTACGATTGTACCCTTAAATATCGTTTTTCGAACTCCTCTTCCATGATTTTTAAAGAAGTTAAGGAATTTCCCTCTAAGAAATAAGAATGTCAAGGGAGATAGCCCCCAGACAAGCAGATCTAGATATTAATATCCTTCAACATTAGCGAAGAGAGGACCTGAGAAAATATGAAAAAACGCATAATCTAAAGCATGAGAGAGATAGTACTGAAATTGAGACAAGCTCTGATAAAGCACTTATAGCTATGCGAACTGAGATTGATCATGGAACAATTCTTTGCTTTGATTATAATAAAGTTTAATGATTCTAATTTGAATATTTATAAAATAATGAAAACTTATTCAGTTCAAAACTCGTTGATTCAAATGAAACTTGTTTTTCATACAAAATATCAATTTTTCATCTCATCATCGTCTCTCTCTACTTTAATAACTTATTTTATTGACTCTTTCTTTATCATCTAGCTGATCTTGTTGTCGCTCACTTGATCGATTGTCTTCAATCGGCGTTCTTATGACTTCTTTCTTAGATATTCTATCAGATCTTCGTATTATATATCCATGTCCTAGATTTTATTAGGCTCAGCACCAAATGCGAAATGCTCTGGGAAAGCGAATTATTTTGCTGCATCAGATTTATATCTTTTCTACATTCTGAATTTAAGTCTTCTAAATTTCTATATCACATCTTTGAGTTGCTTGAATGTAGTCTCACTTGAATTCTCTTTATTGGTAATCAAACCTTGTAAATATTTTATTTCGAGCCTCAACATCCTCTATTCTTTTGATTCAAGTAGTTTATATGCTCTTGAATCTTCAGGGAAATCTTTACCTATAAATTGTTATAGTTATTTTATTTTGTTCTCCTTGATGAGCTTCTTCGCCTCCTAATCGAGGGGAGTTGGGCGAATTGTTCTTAAGCTTTTCAATTTTGACATAGTTTCGTTTTAAATCTTCCTCCTGATTGAAAATTGTGGGCTTTAGTAGCCGAGCAAATGATTTAATATTGCAATTTTTATTGTAGGAGAAAAGTGAATGAATGATTTAAGTTTTTCGTTTATTGTATCTCCCATAATTATTTATCCTCCTCCACTAATGGATATATCACCCTTCGATTTGAGGTACTTTATTATTTTAGCAGACAATTCTTTTATTTTTTTAGGAGATGTGAGGATTTCTTATTTGATTTAATCATCAGTTAATCCTCTGAGCTTATCTCTATAAGCTGCTGGTTCATAGAACTGGCTAAACATATTTTCGAAATCATTATTAATTCTTGTTATCAGTTCTGGTCTCTTTTAATTTTCAAATTATTTGTTCAGCTAAGTACTATCTTTGTCAGTGATTTTTTGGAAAATTCTTTCATAATATTCTTAATTTTACTACTTCTCATCACCCACTGATCTTTTTATTGACTACTCTATCTATTTCAGTTTATCCTAGTACTTTGCCACTTATCTTTTTGTTCTCAACATTTTTAATCTAGATTAATATTCAACTTGTTGTTGATAGATAGTAAGGAGTGATCTTGCCCTATTACCAATTGCTAGTCCCTTTGATAACAAAGTCTGATCCAATTTTCGTTTCATTTTCTCTTGAAATTTCTATTCCACGATCTCAAATGCCTTGCGCATAGTGTAGCCCGCTTTCATAAGTTTTTTCTGTTAAGTAATAAAAGAGAATGAAAAAGAGTATGAGTTAAAATTATCACCTTGATACTTCTGCCTGTTGATAGATTAATATTTCAAATCAGGATATTTTAAGAACAAGTTTTTGATAAGTTTATTATTGATTTATTACTCATGGTTGACCATTTGTTTTTTGAAGAATCTTTTGTTCTCAGGAATGGGGTTTTATTTATTTATCAAATACATATACTATTCCATGCCTGGCTCGAGGACATCATACTTTTTAAAATATTTGGCAGCAGGATGGATGAACATACGAGTCCATCTACGATAATATATCCCTGACATGTAAAGCCAATATTAATATTTTAATTATTAAATAATTATAAGATGAATCGGACTCAATAAATTTTCTCGCCTCCCCAGAAGATCAAGTCTCCCAAAAAAATAATTAGGTCGTCTGGGTTCAGAAAAAAATATTAGGATGGTATGCCGAGAATTAACCAGAAAATGGTAGAGTTTCATAATTTGTATGAGATCGAAGTCATTAATAAAACGATAGAGACATAGCAGGGATTAAAGTTTTGGGGCTGTGTCATGCCTGAAAAAAGGAAATACAGGACTATCGATAAATCATTATAAATGTAGAAGCGAACAATACCAACTAGGGGCTAGACTATCTTTAAAAATTATATGCGCAGAAGACCAAGTTTAACTTTAACTCCTAGAAGCTATTAATTCGGTATATAATAAAAAGATAAAAAATATGAAACTCTCACAGATTTCAGACCTTAAAAAATCAATGCCTACAAAACTAACCCATAATTTAAGAATGAGACAATTCAGGGCCATCAAGAGAAATCTTTCATGCTGACGGGCTAAGATATATCAACAATAAATAAAAAGAATCTATATGAAATGACCCCTCAAGAGCTTGAGATTAGTATTGAATGGAAAAAGAAGTTTTTAGAGCTTTTTCAAAAGAAAATGAAGGAGGCTCAAAATTTTGAGTATAACTTCAAGCCTTATAAAATTTGATTTCTCATATTTTTTCTATTTGTTCAAATTAAATATTATAATAAAAGAATTTATCGTTTGAATGAATTTAAAATTGATATCTAAATATTGGAGAGGATGAAATTGATCATTTCTTAGGAATTTCAGGATTTCCTGCATTCCAGTTAGGGGATTTTCTGATTTGGCCAGGAAGAAGAGGTGCAAATTTCTTTTGATATAACATTTTTTTGTAAGCCCGACCTCTAGGCTTTCTTGGAGCTGGTAATTTAGCCACTTTTGGAGTTTGTTTTCTAACTTTTCCTGCTTTTGCAAGCTGACCGTGATGTTTTCCCATTAATAAATGATTATAATTAAATAACATTTTATTTCGTAATATATGAGAAAACTCTTTATTATCAATGTAAAAAAGTATCGATGGCCATCTTGTCGTCAATTTTCTTATATTTTTATGATGAATTTGAGACTACTTTGAAAGCTAGATAATTAATTCTATAATTTTATCATACTTAGATTCAAAAAGAATAAACAAATCAAGGTCAGAAATATTTGGTGGAAATTAATTAAAATTATCTTTCTTGCTCGAGCTCGAAAGGTGTTCCCTTAAAGATTGTATCTTGGAGATCTTTCACTTTTTATTTACTCTCTTCAAATGATTTTTTATAATCAGGCAAATATGTTCGACATCTTTCAAGTGCGTGCTTGTTTTTGAGAGCTTATTACTGTTGGTATACCATATTTGATTTAATCAAGTTTCGAAGTTTTGTAAACCCTACCATTCCTATCTGTTAAACTTATTCGATTTTCTTTATATTTTTTTTCTCTATTTATTTTAACTAAATTCCTATTCTCTTCATGTTTTCATGCTCAACATATATCTCCTTATTCAGCCTCTCAATTTCTTCATTGATATAGTTGATTGGTAAATGAATATTATCCAATACTGTAAAATGTGAGTCAAGTTAATTCAAAGTAGGTAGAAAAACTCTTGAGTTTTTGGAAACCAACTCTGGATTATTTATCCTTTATTTTTCAAATTGATCTAATTCTTATTTCTCTTTTTCTTTTGCATTGTATCTGTTTTTTTCCATGTTCAACATGAAATGGAATGTATCAATATATGTAGATCTCTTTAGTTTTTATTATTACTCAAATTACCCCTTTGTATAAGAACCTTTGAAATTTTCGATGTAGGACACAGAAAATTTTGCACTATTTCTCTTTGTCCTTACGAAAGAATTTTTAGTCGTTTTCGGAATGTATACCCTCTTATCAACAGAGGCCTCATTGACAGGTGGGATTGAAATATTTCTATTCAGGCGATACTTCACAGATCGATACCTGGATTCCTGAGCACTTTGGATGCTTTTCATCAGAAAAATAAAGTTTTGGGTGGAAATTGTATAGATAATAATTTTAATAATTTGCTAAATCTATAAAAAGAGCAGATTATAAACATATTAACAAATAAAAAGAATTCAATTTCATTTTTTTTTAACATATTAATAAGTTCCTATTTTAATTTTGTTAGGGAGCTCATCTTTCTCTTCATTTTAATCAACTTAATAGAAATAAGGTTTGGAATAGATATGAGAATTTTACATATTTCCCCTGATGGTGCGAACAAGCTATATTTTTTTAAATTGCAAAGATCGCTCAACATTTTTACTGGATGGAAGTCTAAAAGATATCTTATATATTCTAAAATCAGAGGGAGTTATATATTAATTATGGATTATTTTTGATATTTTTTCTTTTGTTGTGTCGTAAACATCAACTATGCTCGTTATTTACTCGCCTCTGATTTGAAAATTTATCAACGGAAGCTCATATGTTTTCCATTATCTTAAATTTTCTGTTAATATCATTCCAAATGCAAACTTTGCCCCAAATAAAGGTGAATGAAATGAAATTTCACATTCGATCGGATGACCATCTCCCATTAATTGCACTCTTAATGAATTAAAGGCGCCTACTTTGAACTAAAATGGATTTTTCTGTATTAGTCCGATAAAAGGAAGTGTTTCTAACCGATCTCTTTCAGCAGTATCAACTTTACCATGAAGGACTAAACACCTCATCATCTAATTATAGTAGCTCTCTGAGACAGAAGATCCACCAAATTATTTATCGCATACTTCTCCCCATCTAGCTAGACAAGAATAATCTTAAAATCCTTAAAATTTGGTTTTTGTAATATCCATGATGGGAGTGTTGGTTGAGAACTTAAATATTTGTTATTCTGGCTTAGTTATTTAAAAAAACTACAAAGTCTTTTTGCTGATATCTTTTCTGATGAGGCGCTGATACTTGTAGATAGAAAATAGAGTGTTGTAGACTTGACTTATTGAAGATAAATTAGAGAATTTTAACATACAGCTATCTGAATTAATTATTAATTAACTTATTAGTCAAAAATATTTATATCAAGTCAACGTGGTTTAATTTGATTCACAGTTATCGTCTTTACTGGGACCGTGCATTCCCCACCCTTTGATCGATAAGTTTATGCGCCACCAACCTTCTTTTTAACTAACTATCTTTTTCCTTTATTGCTTGGCTTACGGCAAAGTCTTGTTTTTTATTGAATTGATGAATTTTTACTCTACTTTTAACAATTCTTTGATTATGAATTACCACAATTGAAATGTAGTTGGCGGAGTTACTCTCTCTCTATCTTTTACCTCGGAGATTTGATAAAATCAAATGACTAAAGACGAGGTTTTAATTAACACTACCTTTTATTTAAATAATAAATAGCATTTGAAGTTTAATTCTCATGAAAGAGCCGAGGGCTCACCAAAATTTTAATTCTGTCGGCGCTGGGACCGTTATTTTTATTAGAACTTGAATGGTAATTTTCTATTTGTTGGCTATCCTTTTTTTGAATGATTCTATTTTTTATATTAGAAGAAGAAACTCTGGAAGTACTCTTGCCACTGGGCCCTATCTGCAAAGACAGTCTGTTTTATTTAATAGCACTGATATTAATATTCGAGAATGCTTCATCCATCAAATTTTCCTGGTCTTTACTTAAATTTTCTTTGCAGCCTATATTCTGTATACTCTTCGTATTTTTTAATAAAATCCTATAAGGTGATACTGTGCTCATGATTCGAGACTAGGACTTTTGTTAATTGAGCGTTCTTAGTTTCTATATTTCTTTGTCTTTTTCGATAATGATTGCATTTAAGCGATTTATTTATTTAGAATGAGTTAATTTCATAGCTAATTGTTCTTCGTTGATGGTCGTGAGGATGTTTGATAAGGCTTCACTGAGATGTTTGAGGTATTGGATGTTTTCCGATTCGAAAGATTGAACAATATTGTCAAGAGCCTTTCTTATATGTATTTACATTCAGTTAAATTCGGTAAGTTTAATGATAAAGTTAATATTATTTATTCTCACTTATTTATTTGCAAGTCAAGTAATTTTTATATGATAAAACTGTGTAAAATCATTATTAATATCAACCACATAAAAAAAATAATCTCCAATTTTCAAAAAATTGGCTGCCTTTTCTTGAATCCTGTTAATTTTTTCTACAACATTTCTTCAATTGCAGAATTTCGCTTCTTTCCATAAACTTTCTATCCAATTATTTTGTTTGTTGTGTACTGCTTTTAATAATTTGGATTTGAAATTTTGCTTGTTGAATTTGTTCTCGTAATCTTTTGAGTTGAGCTTTGTCTTGCTGTCAATGGCCTTTCAATTACACTCTTTAGGTTTTATAACTATATAGTAGACATTTTTATGGGTAAATTTTTTTGAGATGAGCTCCTGTTTGATTTTAGACCTGTCATAAGTTTTTTCTTTGAGGCATCCCTATTTAACGCAGAAGAAATCGGTAGATTTTGTTGACTATTAGATCGAATCTTGAGTCTAGATACTAGTTATTTTGAAGATTTTCTTCCAATATCATCAGAAATTTTTTATCTTTACTTTTTGTCATATCGATCCACACTCGGTCTATATATCTCATTTATTGTTTTCAGATTCTAATTATTTTGGAGAATAGAAGCTATGTTATAAGTTTTAGGTTTCGATTTTGGTCGAGAAATCTCTAAAGTAAGAGCATTGACTAAAGATTTTTTGCGAGATAAAGAACCTCTACTAGAAAAACCATTATTCTTACTTTTTTCCCTTCTAGTCTTCTCTTACCTAGAAATTGTTTAATTGGCAGTTGTTTTTTGAACTGATATGGTGTTCTTGATTGTTGCATATCGACGATCTTTTACTGAATGATTTGAGGTAAATACCATTTATTTCAACTATGTAAATTATTCATCTCTCATGTTCGTATTGAGTTTTGGGTTAAATTTCATTTTCTTTAAGTTTAGATTAAAATTTTGGTTGGGTCCGCTATTTCCCTATTTTTTATTGTTTTCTATTCTTTTTTTTTGTTTTTTCATGAATTATTCGAATTTTTTTTACCCAGAGTAATATGTCCCTTTGAAGTTATTTTCTACTTTTACCTTCTTAAATGCTTTTCCTATTTTCTAGCAAAAATCTTTTAAGAATAATGAGTCGTTTGAGTGTTCTAGATCGTTCAGCATCGTACTATACCTAGATTTTTTGGTGTACTCAGAATCATCGAGAGAGGAAAAACTTTTATGAGTTGTTAAGGAAATGCCTTGCTAACGCTTTAGTACCGATTTAATTTTCTTATAATCAACATCTTTGACCCTGCTGTAGTATCTCCCCATAGTCCCCTCAATATGTCGATCATTCCAAACCGGAAGATCTCGATGAAACTTATAATACTCACTAAGCATTTCAATCTTCTTGTGATATTCAGTATATTTGTACTCCCTTTTGAGATACTATTAGTCATCATCGAAGTAATTATTATCTTGAAACTGAATATAAGCAGGAGAAATAGCTTATTCCAGAATTTCATTGACTTCCTTCGTATAGAAGAAGTTCTGCGAGCTCGAGTACTTGCCGTACAGTGAGTGCGAAACCAGGGTGACGAAATTTTAGATATTTTAGTTACATATTCCGCACTTTAGTTATTAGTTGGATGACATCTGTTATTCTAACTATATTTTATTATGCGTTATATTGTATATTAAGTTAAAAGGATCAATATATTTTAAGTATGTTATTTTATCATCTTACAATATGTTCTAACACTTTCCTCAAATCTTTGCTCTTTACGTGATTCGTAGATAATCATAGCCTCGATCCATACATTTGGCCATGCAGATTTTCTAGGTTGAGGAAAGATCATTCTCCATTTGATTGCTAGGGATACATTTTTTAAGGCATACGTCTGTGAATGTTTGAAGCAAGTGTAGCTATAGTTCTGTTGATTTGGGTAGAATCTACTGCTTTTGTTTTTTATTCGACATTTTTGATACTCAAAATGAAGATCTTTTAATATATAGTTATCAGAATTATTATTATTAAATGGCAGGGAATTTTTTATTAAAAAAATCTTTAAATATAGTAGACGAGCATATCATTCCGAATCATTCATTATAAGCTTTTTTTGAACTATCGAAAGAGAAGTAAGGCCCAGATCTTCCCCCTTCGAACAGTTCTGCCAAAATCCCCTCGATGGAATCTATTTGAGGCAGATTCAATTCATTAAATGTGGTCCCAACAGGCTAAACTTTCACTTCTGATAGATTCTTTTGGTAATGGGTCATAACTAGTTGGTAATCTGCCTCAGGGGTATCATTTACGATTGATTAATGTGATGATTAGATATCTTATTTCATTGTTTCTAGTAATTATACTTTCTCTGTCACATATCCTAGATAAGTAGCCAGTTATTCTTCTGTACTCTTTTTTCTTAAGCTGACATCGTGGATTTGATTGCTTTTATGTTTCTAGAGAGTAAGATATATTTATTAAAAGAACTCTTCAATTTTTCTTATTTTTTATTCATTGAGCTCTTCAATTTCTGATAGTTGCTGAGCAGCTTGCTTTTTATTCTACTTTAACATTCTCGTTTTTTACTACACAGTCTTTACAAAGTTATTAAGTTCATTTTAACGAGGATTAGTTTTTTTCTTGTCAGTAACAACCTTAATATCGTTATTTTCTAGTTTTTGAACTTCGAAGCCTTTACTCGCCAAAAGAATGGCACACTTTTCGCAGTAAAAGGTTTACTCATCTTCCTCAATTTCTTCGCTTACTACCTTATACTTTCCTTTCTTGTTGGGATGATTTTCACATGGTGGTTCATTAGTAAATGATGTATTGCTGATCATGGAACTATTTTCCACATTTTTAAGAGGACTACGATTGAAAAGAGCTGCGGGTAAGCTGACCTTTTTTTTTCTGTCCGTTTACACTGGAGATTTTCTTTTCAGCATTCGCGATATTATCTTCAAATTAACAGTAACAGTTACTATTTAATATATTTAGAATTTAGTTAAAATAAAGGTTTAATATTTTAACCATATAATATTATGATGGATTGATTAAAAAAATATTAAATATATAATCAGTAAATGTGAAGCCTCATTTTTATTGAAAAATCTCATTAGCCTTCATTAGCCATTGGATAAACATGGAATGACATGCTTGCAATTTCTACTAATCTTCTATTTTTTTGCTCAATTATGGATAGAATATTTTTATAGCTTTTTTTGGTAAGGAACCTAGGTACTATTTCTTTTTATATTCTTTTTTTTGAGGGGCAGAAGGGACTGAAAATGGATAAGATGTATCAGTCCTTATATTCTATCCTAATTTCTGTTATTCTAGGGGATTTGAAGTTGTTTATCTACGAAATTATTAAAATTTATTTAGAAAGAGTTAGAACTGTTCTTGAAAGTTCTCAATTTCTTATTTTAACTTCTAGATGAAATCATATATAGATTGATACTATCTTTATATTTTTGTATAGAAACTCTTGCATTGACATAAGTTTCTAGTCCTAACGAACCTAGCAAGTTCGGCCACCACTTTCCACTTGAGTTGTTTGTCCATATTGGTGAAGGTGGATTCGTTCTTATAGAAAAAGACAGAGAATTTAATTTTTTCTGAAGAATTCCAATCAGAGGATGATTTAAATTTTTGTAAGTTAGATTTCGGGTTAGTTATGAAGAAAGGACCCTCCATCTGTTGAGAGAAGTTTCCATTGATTTTATTTTAATCAATTTCAAGAAACAAGAAGCTCATCTAAGTTGTTTAATTAAAGATTCTAATTAATTATAACTACGTGACTGAAAATTACAATTTATATGATTATTGTTTCTTTTTAATGAAGTATTTAAGGTAGTTCTTCAATAAAAGGATATTTCTATACCCTATAGCCTAGAAAACAGGAGATCATCGTGAATTCGTATACTTTTAATGATTTGCCTCAAATTTCAGACCTCTCAAAAAAACAACAAAATATATTAAACTTTTCGAAAGTTCAAAGAATATCGAATAGAAATAAAATACAAGAGAATTCGTATATAGCTTCTTGACTATACTGCATCCAATCAATAATATATGAATTATGCTACATGGAAACATGGTAGATGACGGCATGGACGAAAAAAAAGTGACGAAGAAAGTCACAGGGAATGGATTAGATGTAAAAAATCGTATATATAAGATAAATAAATTCTAACATACACCTGTGGATAGACTCGTTATTATAACATACTGATAAATAAAATAATTAATAAACGCGAGTTTGAATATTTAGAGCTATTATTATAAACATACTCTAATATTAATAGATTCAGAATGTCAAAAGATGTGAATTCCAAATTATTAAATCAGATGGCTTATGGCTCCGTATCATGTCGAGACATCCCCGGCGATGTTGAGGACTATCATGTTAGTTTAATCAAATAATACTACAAAAATGTATTCATTTATCTATCAGTAGTCGCCTCCAACTTTGAAACTTAAGTTTACCTCCAAAAAGTATGACGAAAATCAAGAAGATTTTTATATCAAGATAGATGATGTTAGATAGCCAGCTAACCCTCTCATTCTAATCAAGTACGCCTAGAACTAAGGAAAAATCTCAGCTAGGGCTACCAATAAAATTCAAAATAAGATGATCCTTAGCATCGAAAAATAAACTAGATAAAGATAGTAGATCTTGGAACCAGACGAAGATTCTCAAGATTCAGATATTCCTAGAGGGTAGTCCATCTACTAAAAGTTAAATCTTAATTTCAAAAGAGAGGCAAATGCAAACTTAGACTCTGACAATGGAAAAAAAAGAAATAATAACTGGTCATAAGAAGATTCAGCTTGATTTTTATCGCTTCTACTAGAGAAATTAATAAAAAAAATCTAGATTTTTATATTGAGCTTATATTTGTAGTAAAATAAACAATTAAAACAAATCAGTCATCTCTGTCTAGCTGGGGTATGGCTATTCCTAGTGCGATAAATGGCGATAAAGGATACGAAACATCGATGTTGTAAAGATTATTTTGGTTCTTCCCGAACAACATGACTTAATTTTTGGTGATTGGATCTTCGAGGATGAAATTTCTAATAGAAGCTTAATTTACTCGGCCTCCAAAATTGAGAAAATATTACCCTCGATTTGATACCCATTGAGGTTTTCTAGATCGAAAGTAATGAATTTTTTCACGATTTTGCTCGATTGAATACAGAGATTAGAGGTTTAACTATTTTTTTAATGTGATTCCCAGTAAGTTGAAATAGCTTATACCATTTTTTAATAAATAGATCTATACCTAGCGAGGACCCTTCCCACTTCTGATTCTAACAGTACATAAGATCTGTCTCACATTAACTTTTGAAGGATCACTGGTTTTTTAAGGGTTTTAACCACTACTATAGATGCTATACAAATCTTTATGATCAGGGCTAGCTCTAACTTTGCCAAGAACTTTATTATACATATAACTAAAATCATTATGATCTGCAGAAATTCTATAATTAGATCGAAAGTTTGCAATAAATTTCTTGCAACTAACAACATGCGTAGAGCAATAATTTCTAAAAATCATATCATATTGTGAGAGTAGAAAGTTCCCTATTTAATTTTTCTTCTCAATTTTGCATTAAAGGATCATCCCTAAGGGAATGGAAGATAAAAGAAATTATTTTTTATCTATTTTTTATTGGAGATTAGTCGGAGTGATTGAAATTGGCTTTGTCGATTAAGGTATAGATTGTTCATCTTGTTAAATACTCGGTGTTTCAGGGGTTGTGCTTTTTTTTTATTATTATTATGTATCTTCTTTTATTTTTTAGCATTGTACTTTCAATGCTTAAATTTATTCATTACAGATTTCATCATCTTATTTATCATCGAACTAAAACATCAGTGTTTTACTTCTTTGACATTTATCGATGGGTTTTTGGGACATTTTCTTCGGTACTTCTTCAATTGGTGATTAAAAGTGTTTTTCTTATTAATTCTCTTTTTAGTTTAAGGTTGTTTTTATTTATATGACATTTGGCAAGTCAGTTTTTAGCCGATTCATCTTGTTCTATGATTTTCTCCTTATTCCAACAGTCTGCGATATTTTCTTAGATTAAGTAACTTTTTATATCTCATAATCTTGTTAGTTTGCATTTTGGACAAAATAGCCTTTTGATATAAGGTTATTATTAAGTTTGTGGTGTCCTATTAGAGCAAATCCATTTTTCTGATTAATTTTCTAGAGCTTTTCAGCTAAAGGAGATTTTTTCTAACTTTATTAATCACTCGAGCTATCAGAAGCGATGTAAAGTATATTCGTCTTTACTTTTGAAGTCATTTTTATAATTATATATATTTAATGCAATTATTTATGCGTTAAATTTATTTTTGATACACTTTTCTTGCCTTTCCATCTTTTCTTTTCTTGATTTTTTGTTCTTTACATGAACATTTTGAGAAAAAATGGATTTTTAAAACTATATAATACAATTTCATGATTAAAATGAATTTTTTTATTTCTCATTGTCTCGAACTTCGGAAATATTATATAACAACATTCAAATGAACAAAAAAGATAGATTTCTAGAAAAAATTATCTCAAAGCATTTGCCCTCAAAGAAAGACTAGTTCCGAGATGACAGTGGAGACGAAAATATCTAGCCCAAAATCGACCGAAAGGATACTTTATCAAGGAAATAAGAAACTCAAATTGAAAGGCAGGCTGATAAACATCGAAAACAGATTAAAAAAGCAAAAAAGCCGATTGTGATATAAATCGATAGTGAAAATGACAACATAAAAGAGGAAAACATTGAGCGAGTTTCGCAAAAAAATAAAAAATAGGATGAACTAGTACAATAATTAATTTTCGGGTAATTAGACTAGGAATAGATTTAATACTATAAAAGAAAGCTTAATATAAAACAATAATATACTTAGAATATATAAAAATAGCAGCAAAAATAGGAGACTAAAAAATATATCCCTCCTCCTGATGTCGTCAAGGTCCCGAAGTTTATCCACGAGTACCCTCCTTATCCTCTCGGACCTACCGATACTTGGCCGCCCAAATATCCTAACTCATGGAGATCTTTCAAACAAGATATGAAGGATACTCGGAAGCTTTAATGATAAATGTTGATTGTGTTAATTTAATTATTTAATTAAGATAATTTTTTTTAGTTTTCGTTATTCTTGGGAAGTCCAAACTTGGAGATAATTCTATGGATTTCGTAATTTGAAGCAATAACTAGTAGAATGCAATGCTACATTCGAATGAGGATAGTGCACAAAGGTGGTAACTCTTAAAAAATTCTAGAAGAAAGTAGAACGGTAAATAAAATAAATAACTAATAGAAAAGTAAATGTTGATGAAAAAAAGGAATAGGGAAAAAATACAAGTATTCAAAAATAATCACAGCAATAAGCTTTGAAGGACATTTTCTTTGATATTGGGCATTGAAAATTTATCTATGTGTAGCCCAAAAAAAGTATGTCTCTTCAAGGCTTTCTTTGCCACGTTTGCCTACTCATTGGAGTAGGATATTATATTTTCTTCATTGTTTGACCTGATGTCCCTTTGAATTTCAGTCGAGCACTGGTATTTTGAAAAGCTATTCTCAAAGGGTCTTGTCTTTCTTGTTCTAAATGCTATGAGGATGCTTCTAAATGAGTCCATCTTTTATAGTCTGTTGTTTAACTATTAAATTTATATAGAAATAAACAGAATTGTAATTTAAATAGTGCTGACTAAACAATTCTTATGTTATTCTCTTTCTAATTATAAATATTATTTCCAAATGTTACACCATTTAGCAGTTCACAATCTCACTCGTTTTATTATGGGCGTAAATTGCAAACCAATGTATACTCCTTTGTTCGTTATACTTTTTGTTCCAATTTCCTGATGTTGTTTTTTATTTTTTATTTTTTTGATCGGAATTTCATTATATATCATTCCACATGTTTAATAATATTTATTATGCAGGGATTTAAAGGTTTGTTGCCCAGGCAGACTCTCACTGATTAAGCTTTTCTACCCATCTACAAGAAGGCTTAAGATCATCGGAAGGCTGCTCAAATGTGTATCGATTTTTTCCAACAAATTAACAAATTTTTCTAGTCATTCTCAGTCGCCGTCGAGAAATGCATCCAGGATGCAGATATCTAAAACCTTAAGGCCTCATACTACTGCTTGATTGGATTTGTATGCACAAAATTACTGATTGAAAATAAAAATCTCACAGATAACACAAAAGGATCCTCGAAATAATTGACCAAGTTATGTAATGTCATATTATAGGATTTCTCCAAATATCTTCAGGCATTTCAAGGAAATCTACGCAAATATCAAGAGAGCTAAAATATTGTTCAGGAACTGTCAAAGAAATACTTTCGATCTCATAAAAATATGCTAGCATCCATCGAGTCCTACAAGGCATCATTGACTGATGTAACCCTAATTTACAATGTGGAGGAACAGATAAAAAGATATCAAACTTGTGAGACCAATTATAAAACCGTAACATCGTAATTTCAGGCAATTAATGAAAAGTCATAAGGTCTCACATAGAAAAAGCTGAAGATTGTTAAAAACTACGAAGATTTTAAAACTTAATTTACCAAAGTTATAAAGATGATTGGATCCAAAGTAATAAGTGAGACTAAAAATTTTGTTAATTATTATTGCATTACAAATAAAAACATAGCGACATTTCTCGCTGAACAGAAATATAATTTATAAAGGGAACAGCTTAGAACCTTTTTCTCCGATTTACAGGACCCTTCAAACCCGTAACATTTTGACTTGTAAAAAATTCCTCAAAGAAACGGTAAAAATAATATCCCACTTATATTCTTATTCCCTCAACTGATAAAATAATAGCACATAGAATCGTATAATTCGTAGGTTCTCTTTTACCTCAAAAAGATCGAGTAAAACATCGAGAGCCGCAAATCGTAAAATAAAAGGATATTAGATCTGTTCTCTCAATATTTTAAGATAATATAAAGAGTTCATATTATCGGCGTCAAAGAGATAATTCAGAACTTTGATAAGCTGAAAAAGAAGCTAATTGAGTCTTTTGGTCCAAGGTTAGCAAGTTTTATGAAATCAATGAATGCGATATTTTAACTATTGAGTGGCATCAATGAAAAATTGGTTAAAAATATCAACACCAAACTTATATCAATCCAAACAATGATAAATGAGTAAGGAAAGCTTCTAAAACTTTTTAATGATGAGCTAAGAATCAACATATAAAAGTTTATCGGAAAAAAATAGTTAAAAAAACTTAAATAGTAATAATTTACAGAATAGACTTCAGTTATTAATGTCCAAAGCTTCAGAAAGTAGGTCAGCCAGAAAGTAATTTTCTTTAAACATCTCATTGAAGGATTTGAATAAAAAATGAAAAAGAATTGTCAAAAAATAAGCTAATCTTATACTAGTTTAGTTCAAGATTTGAATCAAAGTATAAATTAATTTTATTCTCTTTGTTGTTAGTATCAGTAGCTCTACTTTGGACCTGAATAGTTTAAGAAGAATTTTCAGATTTACGAGACCGATGTTGAAAATTTAATTTAGAAGAATAAAGGATATTTCTAAGAGCTTGTCCTG
>ERZ724506.104-NODE-104-length-33340-cov-5.672826_pt1 | contig 33340 bp, 58 predicted proteins | sample MGYA00376039_ERZ724506 | MGnify/ENA primary metagenome ERZ724506 (study PRJEB28724, sample SAMN07190887) | wastewater metagenome | isolation source: effluent of sewage treatment plant in Hong Hong | place: USA: Christiansburg, Virginia | collected 2016-03-01 ... | reverse complement strand
TTACCAAATGCTAAAGGTGTTTTTCTTCGAGGTGCTGGAACTCAAGTAATTGGTGGAGAGAATAGAACTGGTAATATTGGGACTACAGAAAATGATCAATTTCAAGGACACAGACATTCTATTTCAGATCCTCAACATAGTCATTCTTTAACTGTTTATGGTGGTGGTGGACCTGGTGGAACAACATTTTCTCAAGTTGGTTTTAGTGGTGGTGGTGGATTCGTTACAAATATTGGTGGGGCAAATGCAGTCCCTACTAACATAACAGTAACAGAGCCATCCACTGGGATAAACGGAGCTCCACGCGTAGGAGCAGAAACACGCCCTGCAAATATCACTGTTGCTTATCACATTTGCTTTGATGATGGAAATGTTCAATTAGGAAATATTTATGATTCTGCTAAATTATCAGCAAGAGTTCAAACGGCATCACAGTCAATTACAATAGCCACTCAAAATCAAATTACATTTAACTCATCTAACGCAAATATTAATGACGCTGGAATGGTTGAAACAAATCAAATAAGAATAAAAACAACAGATGAATATGATATTTTCTTTAGAGCGCAATCTCAAATAACAAATGCATCTGAATACGTTGCTTTATTTTATAAAATAAATAGCGGATCTACTGTTCTTTTTGGTCAAGCAGTTGGAAATACAGGAACTTATTGTCAGCCACAAGCAGTTGAAAAGCTACAATTAAATGCTGGAGATATTCTTACTTTTTATGTTCAAACTGGAATTGGAACTACAATATTTACACCAACAATAATAGTTACAAAAAAAGATAAACAATCATCACAATCTTTATTCAATCAACAAAAGCAAAAAGCAAAATATTCAACGCTTTCGGGTCAAGCAGTTTCAACAAGTACTAAAGTAAATTTTGGAACTAAGATATGGGACACACACGATATTGTTTCAGATGCTGGATCTAACTTTTTAATTAAACCAAAGAAAGCAGGATTTTTAAAAATACTTACGCGCGTGTTTATTCAGGCTGCTGTTGACGGAGTTGGCTCTACTTATAATATTGAACTTTTTAAAAATAACTCATTATTTGATTATATTAATTTTGAGTTAATTCAAACAAATGTCTCTGCTGGTAAGATATTAAATGGTGAAATTGAAGTTGAAACTCTTGCTACTGATACATGGTATGTTGCAATTTCTACAAATAACGGATCAAGAAATATACAAAACTCTTTAGGTTCAAGTATTACAATTGAGGTTGAGTAATGATAAAAACAATAGTTAAGAAAAATAATATAGAACTTTTTAATGCTGTTCATCAAACTTTAGAACAAGCAGAGATTTGGTTCTATCAAAACAAAGCTGCTGGATCTTTTGGAAAACAAGGAGGTTGGTACAATGAAGATCAACTTACAGAAGAGCAAAAACTATCTGCTGTAGAAGTCGCTGAGAATAATTACGGCGGTGAGATCGTTAAGCTTTATAAATTAGATGATGAGTTTACTGTAGAGTTTTTAGATATTAGTTTGGAAGTAGAACAGAAAGCAAAGATTGCTAAGGCAGCAAAAAAAAAGCAGTACGGTCAAGACGTGCTAGTATTTATAAACTCAATAAACGAAGACAAAATAAATTCTGGCGCTTGGTCATTACAAACAATCGAAAACTTGTTAAGCGATCCTACTATGACGAAGATACAAAGACTCTTAGATTTTGGTTCGTTAGAAATGCCATTTAGTATTCTACAAGCAACTGATGTTAGCTTGTATTATAATACAACTGATAAAAATAATATTTTAGATTTATTGGATCAAAAAATAACTTTAATTGGAGGTTAAGTGGAAGACTTTTTTTTAAACACGGTAGGGACTTGGGCTATTAGTTTTTTTCAATCTAATCCAGCTTTCGCTAGCTTGCTAATGTTCTTAGGTATGATTCGACTTTTAGTAAAGCCAGTGATGACTATCTTACAAGTCTATGTGAAGTGGACTCCGTATGATAATGACGATAAGTGGCTAGCAGAATTAGAGCAGTCCAAAGGTTATAAGCTTTTAATTTATCTTTTGGATTGGATTTTATCAGTAAAGGTCCCAAAGAAATAAATGCTAAATTTAACCGATAACGCCAAAAAGGAAAGTCAGAAAATACTTGTCGAGCCTACGATTGTGTTTAGAATACACGCGCTCGATAAGCTTTTTACTAATGTTGGAGTCAGTGAATTAATCCGCATTGGTGATCCAGATCTTTATATCGGAAACGACTGGGTTATTGGTGGCGTTAGGTTAATAAAAGGCCAGAGCGTTTACATGATGTTCGGTCAAGGATCAACGACTAAGCTTAATCAAAAGATCTCTGCTGATCGCGCACAGGGCTCAACGGTATCTTCTTTAGTGATAACTCTCTTAGATAAGAACGAAGAGATTTCAAACTTAATAAGCCCAGGTTTTCAATTAGATGATATCTTAGGGCAGTTCTGTAGTGTAAAAGCGGGGTTGAAAAATACGGCTTACCCTAGAGATTATAATTTAATTTTCAATGGTATTATTTCAGACGTGGAGCCAGGGCCAGGGTATATAAATTTCTTGCTTGTTAATAGTGAAGAGAAAAAGAGAAAACCTTTTTTCAATAGATCAACAACAGAGACATTAAATAATATTATTCCAGGACCACTCTCTTCGATTCAAGTTGTAGATGGCACTTTATTTCCAACACCACAACTAGGGCCAGACAATTTACTTGATGCTACGATTGAATATTTATGCAGGATTAATGATGAAATATTCAAGTACACTTCGGGCGGTTCAAATTTAACAGGCATAACGCGTGCATATTTAAGCACCGTAGAAGATACCCACAACTCAGGATCTAACGCTAACTTCGGAATAAGATTAAACGGAAATGGAATAGATTTAGCTCTTAAGATGATGTGCTCTGGTGTTAACGGATATTTTGCAAGCGAAGTAAAAGTAAAGCATATAAATAAATTAAGCGACAATACTCCTATAGCTAATTGCCTTTTTTTCGAGTCAACAAATCTAATCGATGATTACGGTATCACTCCTGGTGACTATGTAACCTTAACATTATGTGCAAACCCAGCTAATAATTTTTCTATGAAGCAAGTTGTGGACATCGATGTAACTGAAGACGGTTCTTTTATCGTAATCGATAGCGTGACTTTGATAGATGAGTTTGGTTCAACTGGGCAATGTGCTTTTAGATCTAAGTACGATACTTTAGGGATTGGCCTTGGGATGAGCCCTGCGACTGTGGATGTAAAGAGGCATGAATATATTCGTAATACTTTTTTAACTAACTACGAGTTTGATTTTCAAGGAATTTTTGATATCGGAGACACGAAAGAATTTATTGAAAAGCAAATTTACTTACCGATGGGGTGCTTTAGTGTTCCACGCGCTGGAAAGTCTAGCGTTACATATACGATCGGACCTATTGCTGACACTATAATTCCCACTATAAATATTAAGAACGTAAAGAACGCGCCAGCTTTAAAGCCAAAAAGATCTATCGCTGCAAACTTTACTAATACAATTCAGTTTGAGTTCGATCATAATGTGATAGAAAACAAGTATTCTAGAATCAAAACCTACGACTCAAGCGAGAGTAAAGCCAGGATCCCAGTAGGTGAGAAGGTGCTTAAAATTCAATCACAAGGTTTTAGGTCTACTCTGAATGCTGTAAATCTAGGCAACTTATCAGCAAACCGAATGCTGGACAGATATAAGTTCGGGGCTGAGGTTATAACTGGAATGCAAGTTTTATTCAAAGACGGTTTCCCTATGGAGATCGGCGACATCGTTATGCTTGATTATGCCAGCCTAAAAATGACTGACGTCGGTAAAGGCTCCAGGGATGGCGATATTAAGTTCATGGAGATAATCAACAAGACCTATGATTTAAAGTCAGGAGACGTGCAGGTGGACGTTTTAAATACGTCTTTCGAGTTAACTGATAGGTTCGGTTTGATTTCTCCTAGTTCCAAAATAGGACCAGGCTCGACAACAACAAAACTTAACCTGAAAAAATCTTGGTCCACAAAACCATATCAGCTTGAAACTAGAAAATGGGTTGACCACTTGGGTCAAAAAATAATAGTCCACTCAGAGGATTGGTCTTTTGAAGAAGAGACAACTCTTATTAGCGTTGGAAATAACCCAGAGGCTATGATCATTAACCCACCTCTTAGTCTAGCTCCTGGTGAAGATTATATCATAGACATTCCATATTATCCAGACAACACGGACCCGAATATCAATGCCCAGTACAAGGGAATGTATTTCTTTTTCAGTCCTAACGTGGCGATAGTTGCTTCAGTTTCGCAACTTATTTTCGAGGTCGCTCCATCAGACATCTCTAAATTTCAAGTGGGCGCAATAGTTCGAATAAATAACTTCGATTACAGCGATTACAGTCCAGAGGCCGTAGTGCTTTCCGTGGACACAATATTAAATAGGGTTGAAATGGACACGCCTTCGGGCTTTACTATAAACAGTACTCATGAATGTAAACTCATCGGCTTTAAAGACGGTGGCTATTCATATAGGTGGATTTAATTTATGACAATGATTGTCCCTCAAAGAATTTTAATTCAACAAGAAGAAACAAGCTTCCGCGCCGCTGGAGCAGAGTCAACTCTTAGCCGCGTTGGAGCTACAGCAAACTTCATAAATCAATACCAGGCAAACATGCGTGAGTTTATGATCAATGGTCCTTATGGGTCTGTTGCTACTCCTAATTTATGCGTTGATGGAATAGTAAAATTTCCTTTCGCTTGGGAATTGATTGATTGTTATATTTACTCAGGTGAATCAACTTCTGGAGTTGGCGCAGAAGCAACCGATCTTGATATTAAATGGAAACCTTTCAATTCAGGATCTTATGCTTCTATTTTTTCAATCAGACCTAGATTTAATTATAATGCTGCACCTTTTGAAACTTGTGGAATTGGACAATCTAAAACTGGTTTCATTGATGCCCCAGTTTTAAGTAAAACATTATTTGATGCTCATGATCAGTTGAGATTTGATTTAATTTCTGCATTAAGTGGTGGTGTAGGTTGTGGCATTGGAATAACATTTAGACCGAGGTAAATATATGAGTACTTTTTTTAGTGGAAAAATTCCAAAAGTTAATAGAGCAATCTCTGGTGGAGATACCGTATCAGCTGAAGCTTATGCAATTGTAACTTATTTAGTAACAAGCATTGCTGGATTGGTTCCTGATCCTGATGGCGTTTTGGCGCCTTCTCCGATAACTAGATATTTTGGACCTGGTCAATCAATACCAGCTTCTTTTACAAGTCCTGTTTATCAAATGAATCAATCATCAGCGCCTTGGCATACAACTGGATCTATCACATATACATTACAAAGCGGTGTTGAATTAATTAACTCATAGGATTTAATATGGCTAAATTTAGTAAGATTTCAGAAGAAAGATTGAACACTTGTCATCCATTACTTCAGACTCTTATGAGAGAAGTAATTAAAAACTATGACTGCGCAATATTGTGTGGTCGCAGAAATGAACAAGATCAAAATAAAGCTTTTGAAGGTGGATTTTCTAAAGTTAAATACCCAAGCAGTAAACATAATTTAAATCCATCTCATGCAGTTGATGCTTTGCCATCTCCTATTGATTGGAATGATAGTATAAAGCACTATCATTTTGCTGGTTATGTTCAAGCAACAGCAGACCGATTAGGAATTAAAATTAGATGGGGTGGAGATTTTAACCAAGATGGTAACCTTAAGAATGATCGCTTCCTGGACATCCCTCATTTTGAGCTAGTGCTTTAATCCTATGATTTAATTCCATCAAGCAAGTGTTCACAACTTTTATATTGTTTTTCATATCATGAAACTCATTTAGGTTTGGGTAATCATTTATAAGTTTAGTTAGAATTTGATTTGTAGAATTATTGTGTAAAAAGCAAAGTCTTATTATCGCGGATAGTATTTCGTTATTTTTCTTTTCGGATGACATGAATAACTTTGCCTAGATTTTCCATTTTAGATTCAAGTAAAATTACTTTCCCACTTAATCCGTTAATAGACTCAGAGATCTTCTCTATGTTATCAACCTTTTTATTTATATGAATTGATTGAAGTTTAATAGTTTCAATTTGCATATCGGTCGCATGGAGCCCGTTTGTTACATTATTTTGTAACGTCTCAAGTTTAGTTTGTATTCGTTCTGAATACTTAAAAGAATTATTATCAGTTTTTTCAAGCTTATCCTCAATGTCAGACATCCACTTTTTAATAAAGAAGATCGCTATTCCGATGATAGTAGATAGTACTGTCGTTACAATTACCTCTAAACTTATTGTCATGATTCACCTATCGGAAACTTTAACTGGTCATCTTGGATATGTAAAAGCTTTCCGTTTACAAGTTCCCAACCATTGTCCTGAAGGTAAGTCGATACGCCTAAGTATTTTTGAGAAAAAGTAACAAGTCCAACATTATGCTGTTCTGTATGATGTACTCTACAAAGTGGCATTAAATTCCAAAGGTTATTATCACCGCCGCTTCCGCGAGTCTTTATATGTGCAACATCAACTGCAGAAGTTCCGCAAACCAAACAACACATAGATTTAATTATTTTGAAATTTTGCTCACTCATGGTTAGATAGTATTATACTTGTCTAGATGCGTAAAGAAAATAACAATGAGGTTTTTATAAGAAACTCAGGTCCTGAAAAACAAGTCGAACTCGAAGTGCTAGCATGGGGCAAGAGGAACAACTTTGACCTAACCGTTATAGACACGTCAGCCGTTTGGAATCCTATGGCTAATCGCTATTTAAGACGCCAGGCGAGCGAGTCACTTCCTGACTTAATTGGCAATGTAAATGGTATTTCAGTTTGGATAGAGCTAAAGGCAAGAGGCCAAAGGTCTGCTATTAATTCAAAAAAATGTCTACACCAAAGAGACTTCTTAGTCAGGAAAATAAATCAAGGTTGCTTCGCTGTTGTAACAGATGGAGAATCTCACATGAACGAAATATGGTATAAATTTAAAGGCTGTAAAGATATATTTGAAAGACGGGCAGTCTTAATGGGTGACTTGCCCGTGGCACATGTTCATAAATTACTTATTAAGTAAGGTCCAATTTCTAACGTCGTGCTTATCCATGAAAACTATATTTTCTTTTATCTCTTGAAAATTAGCCGAGTGACTTTTATTAAGACCAGCCGCTGCATCAAATCCTAAAATGACTCCATTTCCAGCAAGTGGGTGAGCCCAGTCTTTCATAAAGAAAAACTCATTCTCACTATTGAAGATACCTTCTTCGTCTATATAGATTTCATTATTATCATCTAAATAAGTTCCTTCGATTTTATCACAATTAATTAAAGCTCTTATAGCTCCGTAATTCATTACTTCAACTTCTACAACTCGCTTATTTTTAGTATCTATAAATATGGCTTTCATCCATCTACTATTATTCATTTGGCTCTACCTTTTTAAGTTGGAAAAACTCATCTCCATTTTTTCTAAGAAGCAAATAAACTCCTAAATCTAAATAGATTTCTACTGTTTGTCCAAACCTTTCAGTCTCTAAGATAATATGATACCCATCATTTGATAAGTAAACACCATCGCCTATATAAGTTTTATTTTCTTCGCTCATTGGTCACTCCTTTTTTATTTTAATTCGTCTACAAATCTTGTTAATAATGCTATTACTACTTCATTAAAAGATCGGTCTTCACGCTTAAGTATCTCTTGAACTTTAGCATGTAAAGAAGTGTCGATCTTTGCTTGCACTAAAATCTTATCTTCTTTAGTTTTCAAATAGTTTTTAATTGGTTTAATCTTAGTCTGATGAGTCAATGTTACCACCTATTTTAATTGGTTTATTATTTACAAAAGCAAAGACAATAATTCCATGCTTATAATTAAATTCATTTACGATTTTCGATTCACATTCTAAAGGATTTTTTACAAACTTATCTTCATAGTGTTGAGATACTTCAAAGTACGGAGGCGGCGGCAATACTTCTAGTCTAAACTTGTTTTCGTGCATTGATCCTTTTTCATAGATATATGATTTCATATAATTATTCCTTTTATAAAATATAAAAACTTTTTTTTGGTAAGCATTTAATTTGTCTTCCATATTCAGGGAATATTTGATTAAAATAATAAAAGCTAACTAATTCGCCGCTATCACATATTACTTCACATTCAACAGTTGTTAATGATCCGTCAAAGTACAGATCAGTTAGTATTTTTTGGCCCTGTTTTACTTGCTGATTTTTTCTTAATCTTTTCATTGTCACTCCTTATTAATACATCATGACATATCACATTACAAAAATATATGATTATTTACATACTGTGTAATAATGATACGATCTAAATGCCAATTAAAATATACGCGCAATGGAGTGTTTAATAATGGACGAAATTAAGGTTAAAGTTAAAACAAAAGATGTACTTTCAATAAGCTATTTAAACAGGCTGCAAGGTGATTTAAAGATTTTAACAGATGAGAATTATAAGAAGCTTAAGAATGAAATTTTGACAGAAGGTTTTTGTTTCGCAATTCACGTTTGGGAAAATAAAGAAGATGCTAAAATATATATTCTTGATGGTACTCAAAGATTAGAAACACTTACGCGCATGAAAGACGAAGGTTATAAGATACCGCAAATCCCAGTTGTTTTTATTGAGGCTGATAACATAAACGATGCAAAGAAAATTCTTCTTGGTGGCGCTTCTCAATATGGTGAGTACAATCAAAAAGGTGCTGAGGATTTTATTTCAACTATCGAAGGAATTGACATTGAATACTTAAATCAAAACTTAGCTTTAAGTAATATTATTTTCGATCAAATAGATTTCAAACAAAAAGAAGAAAAAATAATTGATGTTCAAGGACATCAAAGAACTATAAGCACTTATGTTGAAGGTGAAGATGACATTCCGGAAGTGGTTGAAAGTAAAGTAAAATTAGGAGACGTTTTTCAACTAGGAAATCATCGGCTGATGTGCGGCGATTCTACTTCTATTGATGCCGTTGAAAAGCTTATGGATTGGCAGAAAGCTGACATGGTTTTCACTGATCATCCTTATGGTGTTGATTATAATGGAATAAACAACGACGATAGAGACGGTCTTTTTAGCTTACTTGATTCAGTGTTTAAAAATTATGTAAATTCTATTAAAAAAGGCGCATCTATTTATTGCTTTCATTCTGATAAGTGTGCAGACATTTTTCATAATGTTTTTAGAAAATATTTTCACTTTAGCTCTATGATAATTTGGTTAAAACCATCGCTTGTGATGGGTCAATCAGACTACCAATCAAAACATGAGCCATGCCTTTATGGATGGGAAAAGTCAGGAAAACACACGTGGTATTCGGATAGAAAACAGACCAGTATAATAGAATCTGGTAGGGAAAAGGTTGAGGGACACACAACTCCAAAGCCAGTGGATTTTATTGAAAAGTGTCTTAACAATAGTTCAAAATCAAACCAATCAATAATAGACCTCTTCGGCGGATCAGGCTCAACACTAATTGCTTGCGAGAAAACCAATCGCAAATGTTTCATGATGGAATTAGATCCACACTATTGCAGTGTTATAATTGAAAGATGGCAAAATTTTTCAAATAAAAAGGCCACCAGATTAAACAACGACGGATCAAATATTTTATACGATGACATCAAGCAAACAATATTAAGACCAGCAGAATTGTAAAATTTACAATGTGTAAAAAGCTGTGGATAACTGTTTATATGTTATTGAATTTACTATGATTTATAGTTTAATTAAACCGCTGCAATAATTTATATTTAAAAGTTTACATTTCTTAACAATAGCTATAAAAACAAAAAGCCCTCGCGAAAGGGCTCTTCACCCGATTAAGGGTGCTGACTATGCAGGAATCAGCAATTCAATGTATATAAGAATTGCCTTCCTAAGTAAAGAAAAAAGGAGGGGTATTGGTCACTTTTACTATAACAATAAAAAACTGGGAAAAACATAACGGAACTAAGAAGAAAAATCATCGTTATTTCTTAGTCGAAAATAGGTTTTTTGAAGACGCAAAAATAAGTCAATTAAAGCAAATTGAAGTGCTATTGTTTATCAAATGCTTGTCAATTGCTGGCGACTTGAATGCGAGTTCATTCGTAGTTCATGCAGGGTTGATGCCGAAACGGTGGCGAGTTGATGCTAAGTTGTTGGAGAATTCATGTAAAACGCTCCAGTCATTTCAACTACTTACATACGAAAAAAATCATTCCTTTAAGATACAAAACAATACAAAGCAAAGCAAAACAATACAAAGCAATATATCATCGGAATTGAAAATTGAAGAAAAAAAGAACGAAGAAATTTCAACACAACCGAACAAGTCGGTTGCTGTTGCTGCTGCTGCAAAAATTCAAATTAAAATTTCTGATTCTAAAACAATCGAAGTTAACAAAGATTTAGTTTCATCATGGGCAGATACTTACCCGAAAGATTTTTTGAATGAAGAATTAAAAAAAGCAAGAAATTGGGTTTTAAGCAATCCACACAAAGCGCCAAAAGCACAATGGGGAAAATTTTTAAACAATTGGTTTAATCGTGGTTGGGATCGCTATCGAACAACTTTAAAATCAAATCCAGTGAAAGTAACCATGGAAGATCTTAACGAAGTTTTGGGTGGTTTATGATTGATTTTCCAACTGGTGAAGAAAAAAGAAAAAAAGAAAAATTTCTAAGTCACATGAACGAGCTAGCTTCAATATGGCAAAACATAACAAACAAAGCGAGATTGAAAAAATATTATAGCGCTGTTGAAAGATTACCAGAAAATTTATGGGAAGAATTTTTCGATTCGATAATTGAGAACGAACGAAATATGCCTTTACCAAAAGATTTTTTAGATATTGCTTTAAATATTAAAAAAACAAAAAAAATATGGACTGATGAATTTGAAGAAAATAAAAATGATTGCTTAAAGTGCATGGACTCTGGATTTATTTTTGTTAAATTAAAACCAACTGAGCCAGAAGTATTTATGTTTTGTAGTTGCGAAAAAGGAAATGAAAACGAAATTTATTATGCAGGGTCTTTGCCTAAATGGAATAATAACTTTTCAGCTATAGGTTTTGAGATACAAGAATTTAATTTAAAATTATTTAAACCAGAGAAAAAACTAAAAGAAGATTTTACGCTTAAAGATATTATAGCACTAGATTCATTTACTAAGTTTAAAAATGAGTTTGATAAATCAAAAGAATATTTTAAAAAATTATCTGAGAGACAAAGCTCAGGTGAAATAAAAATTTAACAAAAGGAAAAAGTATGAGTTCAGAAAAATATGCATTCGCTACTCCAGCAACTGAAGTTCAGGGTGAGTGGTGTGGTGGTCAAAAAGGTTTAACAAAAAAAGAATATGTTTCTGTTGAAGTTTTAAAAAGCTTAATTTCATCTGGTTTATATTCACGATCAGACATAGGAGTTTATCAAGCAGATTTAACTGAATTGTCATGTAAAATAGCAAATAGAATAGTTGGAGAATGGGATAATAAAATATTTGAAAATCTTTAGTAATAATGAATAAAAGTACTTTACTTGTAATATAAACTATATTACTTACATTGAAAAAAAGGAGTGACCAAATGAATATTGAAAACTATATCGACAAAGAATTACTTGAAGCGGTATTCAAACAACCAACGGCGAATAAATTAAGAAGAGAAATATTAATCGACTTTACTGAATACATGAAAGTAACAACTGGATTTGGAGAAATCGAAAACGAAGATTTTGAAATTAACATAGTAACAATTATTTTTTCTGCTTTTGTGGCTGGATGTTTAACGCCTCTTGAAAAAGGGACAAGTGTTAACAAAAAAATAATAGAAAAAGCGTATGATATTATTTACGAAAATAACAAAGAAATAGTTTTACAGTAGGTTTTATGTTTGAAAGATTGAGTGACGAAATACGAAAAGAAAATATTGTACTAAGCCCATCGGCCCTGATGGAGTTTGCAAAATCCCCGAAGCACTATCGCGCGGCTTATATTTTGAAAGAAAAAAAACAAACCGATGCCATGTTTGAAGGCGAGTTAGTTCATAAAATAATTTTAGAGCCAGATGTTTTTTTAGAAAAATACTCGGTGCTTGATTCTAAAGAAAATTACCTTGTGACTTCGGATCAAATCAAAGACGCGATAATTGAACTTGGTGAAAAACCGTGCAAAGGAAAAAAAGAAGATTGGGTTAATCAACTCTCGGCGTTAAGCCCTGAGTCAAAGATCTGGGATTTGTACGAAAAACAAGTTTTAGATCAAGGTAAGCGATTAGTTAGCTCAGAAACCTATCAAATTCTTACGAGGATAGCTCAGGAGGCTAGATCTCATCCATGGCTTAGTAAGACTATACCTGGAGCCATGATCGAGCAGCCAGCGTGGTTTAAACACGAAACAGGAATTTACTTCTCGACGCGCATGGACTTATATCATCCAGGGTTAGGCGCTTCAAAAACCCCAGTGATCGTAGATGTAAAAAAAGTACGCAACGCAAACCCAATTAAATTTATGAGGGTTGTTGCTGACATGGATTTACAGATTCAAGCGGCTGTATATGTTGATTGCGTTAAAGCATTAACAGGACGTGAGCCTCACTTTGCCTTTGCTTTAGTTGAGTTCGATAGCCCTTATATAATTGAAATCGCAGCATTGGACATTGGAGCTATAGAAGCAGGCCGCGCTCAGTACAATAAATTAATTTTTAAATATATAGAGTGTTTGGAAACGGATACATGGCCAGCATATACGAATGGGATTTGTACAAATATTTCATTACCATCATGGAAGTTTGAGCAGATTGATTACGATGCTGATCGGGAATTAGAAACAGTTTAAAAAGGTGATAAAATGAAATCAAAAACAATAAAAAAAGTATTAAAAATTAAAATAAATGACTGGTTGAAATCAATTACTGATGAATCAGTTAGAAATCTTGCAGGAAAAAACACAATAGTTACAGGTGGGGCCATAGCTTCCATGTTATTAAAAGAAAAAGTAAATGACTTTGATGTGTATTTTTCTAATAAAGAAACAGCTTTGGCTGTAGCAAGATATTATGTAAGAATATTTAATGAAAAACATGGTGAAAGTGCAGAAGTTTTAGATGGTGCTGTATATTCAAAAGACCAGTATATTAACTCTGGTTTTGCAGGAGCGGCAAATTTAACTCCTGATAGAATTAAAATAGGAATTAAAAGTAAAGGTGTCTCCGGAGAACAACAAGATGAACCACATGAAGGAATTATCGAGCATCTAGATGACATTGATCCTAAAGCTTTAGATGTTGAAACAGAAAAAGAAAAATATCAGCCAGTTTATTTAAGTTCTAATGCAATAACTTTAACTAATAGAATACAAATTATAATTAGGTTTTATGGTAACGCTGACGAGCTTCATGAAAATTATGATTTTGTTCACTGTACTAATTACTATGAGCATAGTAATTCAAATTTAGTATTAAGACCTCAAGCTCTTGAAGCTATTCTAGCTAAAGAATTAAAATATGTTGGGTCAAAATATCCGTTGTGCTCAATAATTCGTACAAGAAAGTTTATTGCAAGAGGGTTTTCAATAAACGCTGGACAATATTTGAAGATGTGTTTTCAGTTAAGCAATTTAGACTTGTCAGACATTAATATCTTAGAAGATCAGTTAATAGGTGTTGATTCTGCATATTTTGGGATGTTGATTGAAGGACTTAAAACAAAGCTTAAAGATGAGCCTGAGTATAAAATAGAACAAGATTATATTACTACAATTATTGATAGGATTTTTTAATAAGGATAGCTAATGGCATTTAAAGATAAAGAACAAAGAGTAGAGTACGCAAATAATTATAATGAAAAAACGCGAGTTAAAAGATTTTTCAATCCAGGAGAAATAGTTCAAGTGTGTGGGTCCCAAGAAGGCCGCACGTCGCGCATTGGAATGAAGTGTAAAATAATTCGCAGAGGTTTCGGAAGTCAGTACTGGGTTAAGTTTGAGAATGAGCCTGAAATGATTTTTAGAGCTGCGTGGCTTAGGGGAGAAAATGAGTACAGAGGAACAGAGAGCTAAATGGAGAGAGAAGTGGGCAAAGAAATCTCACGAAAGTAAATTAAAAAAATCAAGGCAAGATCATTTAAAAAGAAAATTAAAGTTTTTAGAAGACGATAAATTTAGAGAACGACAAAGAGAACTATGGAGGGAAAGTGCAAAAAGAAAAAGAGCAAAAAGGAAAGATAACATCAATGAGCAGCAAAGGACTAGATACGCTGAGCGCTCCGAAATCGAGCGAGTCAAAATTAACAATAATAGACGACGTCGTGATCCAACCATTGGAATATCAAGCCTTATCAAAGATGTTAAGCGAGGACGAAAATCAGCCAGAGAACTTATTGATCGACTCCGCGAGGCGAATGACAAACTTAGCGCACTCGTTCATGGACAGCCGCCTGGTCGCATACCTAGAGGATCATGAAACTTACCCAACAGTTTCTCCGTGCGCGGTTGACGATATTGTTAAACTATCTTTAGCCGCTAATGAGTGTATGAAAACGGCTCTTGTTTACAAAAAAGAAAAAATCGAAATGTTAAAAAAATTAAAAGGGAAATAAAATGGAAGTATATAAAACAATAGGACAAATGATTAGAGAAAAAAGAGAAGAAAAAGGCATGACTCAGCTTGAGTTATCAAAACAGCTTGGTTATGGATCTTCACAGTTCGTTTCATTATTCGAGCGTGGTGCTTCAAAAATACCTCATGAGGCATTAGGTAAGGTAATTAAAATTTTAGGTATTAATAAAACGCGTGTATTTAATTTAATTGTTAATAAATATAAAGCTAACTTAGAAAACGAATTAAACTAAAGGAGTAGTTATGACAAAAGGACAAAGAAAAAAACAAAAGAGAATGCGCAAGAAATTAGAAGCGGCAACGATTAGTGTATTTTCTCAGAAGAGATTAACGATTGTTAAGGTTTGTATTATGAGGAGTATTAAGAATTAACCGCGATTAGCGCAGAAAGAAGAAAAGATGAAATTATTAATATTAATAACATTGTTTATAGTTGGATGTACTGACGCTGCTTTTGAAAAAACAACTAATTTTGGAAATTCAACAAAAGTAAAGTGTTATTCTGGTGGTCAAGTTATTTATAATGGCGAATCATCTGGAAAGATTTCTTCAGAACAAGGATCAGATGGGTATTACTTTAGAGATAAATCAACTGGTAAGTTAATCGAGATATCAGCAGATTGTTTATTTTATTATAATTAACCCCAAGTAGCCGCTTGATACGGAAACTTACGCAAGTAAGGTTGAGCGGCGAAAGGGAATGAAGAAAGCGAGTGATTATGAGTGAAATGTCCAGAGAAGAAAAGTTAAAAATTAAAGAGTACGATGAGGCGGCAAGAGTTATTCATTTGTACTTGAATAAATACTGTGATGAGAGTTTGCCATTTCCTGCAATGGTGGCAGATGCGGCTCGTGTTGCGAATAGAAACATTAATGAATTAAAAGAGCATTTTCTTGATTTGTTAGCTCAAGGATGTGGAACATTTAATCATAAAAAAGCAATATATGAGTATGATCATTGCTGTATTTCAACTTATGAAAACGCATTGAGATATGCGATAGAAAGAAAATGGATTAACGAATCACAGCTATTGAGGACTTTATGAGTGAAGATGTGAAGCCGAGAAAATCAATTGGTCGTAACATAGTTGACGAATGGGATTTGAAACATTTTAAAAGAGTTCCAGTCGTTAGTTCTGGCTTTCAATATACTATAAGAGAAGACCTTATAAAAATGGTAAACGATGAACTAGAACCAACCATGCGAATGATGGACGAGATGACTAAAAAATTAGAAGAAATAGAAAATTACTTAAACTTTAGAACTGATGATTTAGTTGGAGACGACCTAATAGGAGACAAGAGACATACAATCCGTTTTAATAGCTTACTTGAAAGTATTAATAAAACTTTAGAAAAATATAAGAAATTTAAAGAGGGGTTGCGATGATATCAGATGCAACGCCACCAATGAGAATTCATTTTTGCCAATCTGTCGAAGGCGCATTGAACCATTGGAAAATGTCAGAATGGAAAGCAATAGCAAAAGAAAACAACATGACTGTTAAGCAAGTTAAAGATGAGTTTAAGAAATATCTTTCAGAAGGAAAAAAAGTAATTCCAATAGGCGAGTGTGATAATTTTTCTTATGAGCATGGTTGCAGAGGTCATATTGTTAGGGAAGGTTTAAAATGAAAAATTATGTCAAAAATCCAAAAGAACCGCTAGCTCTTTTTACTCAAAGGCCAGAAGGAATTAGAGAAGAAAAAGCATTTGCCTGTGGCGAGTGTGGATGTGTTTATTCAACAAGAGAATCAGCTATTTATTGCTGTAAACAATCTGTTTGTGAATCTTGTGGAAAAGATTGTAACAAAGGATGGATAAAATGCGGAGATTGTTCTGATAAAATAAGATTAGAAAAAGCTATCGAAATAAAACCAGAAGATCATGATGGTGCTGTTTATTATGAACCATCTGATAGATATTTTGAATCATATGATGAAGCTTTAGATTATTATTGCGATGAAGATGAAAAACCAGATTGGCTTCATCCTTGCGAAGAACACCCATGCCCAAAGCTTAACTTGGATGATGTGCTTATAAATCTAGTAGAAGATCTTTTTGAAGATGCATATGATCATCTAAATGGGATTAAAGAATTACAAGTTGCTGTTGATAAGTTTAATAGTTGTCAGTCTTTAAAAACATGGGAACCAGATTTAAAAAGAAAGATTAGGTTTTTAAAATGAGCATAGAAAATTTTAAAAATATACTTGAGAGTGAGAAGCGCAAGCTTATTAAAACTAAGTACAAAAAGCCAAGCGTTCACAACACAACTATATATACAGCAAACGCGCTTACTAAATCAGAAAGACGAGCGTTTAATACTGGACACGAAGCTGCGACAAATAGATTACTGCCGTTGCTTCAGAAGGCTGTGGAGATGGTAGAATTTGTAGATTTAAATACTAGCCTTTGTCCAGAACACAGGCGAAACCAAGACATTCCGTTTTGTTCTTATAATGACTGTGACATCAAAATAAAAGCCAGAGAATTTCTGGCCGAGATTAAAAAGGAGAGTGAATGAGAATAATTAGAAACCTAATTAAAAAATGGTTCAAGTTTTATGACAGACAAGACATTGAAAATGCCTTGGCAAACACTCCTAGCGCAAAAGACAGAGAGGATTTTGAATGGAAACTGAAACAAATGTTATTCAAATGAGCAAATCTGAAATCGAGAAAATTAAAGCAGATGGAAATATTCACGTTATTCCAAGAGAAGGTGTTGCGCATTATGAAAATGAATATCAGTCTGGAGAGGCTATTTTTAAGGTCTTTATTCATAAAACAAGAAAAGAAATAGAACAATGATCACGCCGAAAGAAATTGCAGAGAAAATAGCTAAAGGAATCTTTCATTTAGATGATGAAAATGTAAAATCACTAGCCCATGATTATTTGGAGTTGAAAAATCATGTTGATTGGCTTTGTAAAAATACTGTTGGGAAAACTGATCATGATAATATTTTAAAATCTACATCTGATCTTTTTAAAGAAGAAATCACCAAGCTTAAAGAAGAAAATGAAGCTCTATCTAAAGACTTAAAAATGTGTCGTGAAATAGGCGTTGAAATGCAGCGCGAAGTTAATAGAAAGCTTAGTTTGAAATATGAGAAAACAATAGCAGTTTTAACTAAAATTAAAAATGTAGATTATCGAGGCAATAGGTCTGAAGAATCTGTTATGGCGTTTAATATTTTGAATGAATTGGGTGAATTATGAGTGATAAAAATTTTGAATGGCATTGGCGATTTCAACAAGGTGCTTTGTTTTTAAAAGCCGATAATCATAGTCTCGAGTGGCGAAAGTCATTAGCAGAGTATTTTTATAATCAAGGAGTTAAAGACGTAAGTTCATTGTTTTCAGTTCAACTTGACATGCATGAAAGAATTAAAGAACTTGAAAAAGACAACATTGAATTAATTTCCCAGGCTAAAAAATATAGTAGTCAAGTGTGGGATTTGAAAACTGAAAATGAAAAGTTGAAAGAAGAAAACAAGCAATTGCTGATTCCGGCGATTTGGCACGAAGGCTGTCCTGATAAAGTATATGGTAGTGAATGGTTTATAGCACTTACGACATTTGGCGAACGAGTTGTTCTTAAAGCACTTCCAGAAGAATATTCTTACGACTACAAAACAGCCGATGATACCTATATGATGGCAACAAAAATTAAGTGTTGGATGCAATTTCCAGATAGCCAATTTATTCCGTATGAATCAGAAATAACTTTAATGACTGCTAAAATTGAAAAGCTTGAACAACAAAACAAGATGTTGATTGAAGATTTGGAATTTTATGCTGACCAAGATAATTTTCAAGTTGAAGGAGTTGATGAGTGTTGTTCTGATAATTCATATTGCGTAGAGTATTTTCCAGAATCGCAATTTAGTGAAATTGGCGAAAGAGCCAGAGAAACACTTGCAAAGGTTAGGGTTGGTAAATGAAAAATAAAAAAATGTGTTCAGGTTGTTATAACAATGATTACAATTACGGTTTAGGCGGCGCAAAAGAATGTTGGTCTTTTGATTCTGCAACTATAGAAAAAAAGATTCAAATACACATAAATCAGTCACCTCCTTACGATAAAAAGAAAGCGTGTAAATTTCTATCTTGTTATAAGAAGCCGCAATTTGTTCATGTTAAACCAGAAAATTTAACTCACGATGGATATTGGAAATGAATGATCCAAAAGAAAAATTAGAATTGGATTTTCAATATCTAAGTGAATCTCTTACAAAAGCTTGGAATATTGCTGAAGATTTAAGGAAAAAGAATGTAGAAATGGCTAAATTTATAGTTAGTTTAACAGTAGAAGACTATAGAGGAAATAGACCACAACATTCTGTCGATGCTTATAAACTTTTAAAAAAGCTAGGTTATATAAAATAACATTTGAACTTAGTATTATAATTTGATTTGATCTTTTAAAAAGGGGTGAACATGACAGAACAAACATTTTACTATGCAGTAATTGGTTTAGTATTGTTTTTTGGAATATTAAATTTATTGTTAGATCTTAAAAACAACAAAAAAATAATTGAAACATTATCGTCTATGAAATTAAGAGTTGATGATTTGTGGTCGCAAATTCAAAGAATTGATGATCAATTTAAAAATGTAGATAATTTATTTAATGTTCATGATAGAAAAATTGATAATACTTATAATGAATTGAAAAAAGATATTTTATTTTTGGAAAGACAACGTGATGAAATGTTTGATAAATATAAATTTGAAAATGATGTAACTATGAACAGACTTAATTCTCATTCAAAGAAAATAGTATATGTAAAAAAAGTTCTAGATAAATTATTCGATCATAAAGTTGAAATAAGACACAAAGCAAAGTTAGTTAAATTAGAAGGCGAGTTAGAGAAATGGTAAAAGAAGATTATGTTTTTATATCAGTAACTATTCTATTGATGATTTTTTTTTCTTACATTATTTACAAAGCTACTAAATTATGAAACCAACTGACAAATACAGAGAACTTCTATATAAACAAAGAGCTGAATTTGAAAAAGCTTTTGCAAAGTTGTTTCTTTCTATGGAGGTTATTTTAGACAATGTTGATCAACAATATGAACAAAGAAGAATTGCGAGAGATATTAAAAAAGGCGAGTATGAAACAAAAGAAGAAAAAAGAACAAGAAGTGAAACAAATAAATAGTCCAAGTAATAAATCATTAGCTGGAAAAATTGTTATTGATAAGAGCGGCGAGTACACTTTGAAAGTTCATAATGGTCACATCGATGTCAATCTTAAACAAGGTCAAGTGATAGAATTATGGAAGAAGTAATGCTACCAAAGTGGACACGAGCAGCAGAGGCATGGATTATTTTAATAACGTCTTTAATAGGCGCGGTATTTATTTTAACACTGATCGCAAGATCAATTTAACAAGGAGAAATTATGAGTGACCAAGAGCAAGAACAACCTAAAGAAGTTCAAGCACCACAACCAACACAAGAAGTTCAAGAAAAAGCGTACGAGCCATTAGTTGTTCAAAAAGCTAAGCAATCCCTAGTCGAAGTGAGCGATGAGGGGATGCTGAAAGCTGCTACCATAGAAGGTCAGTTTAGAATAGCTCAGGCCTTGTATAGATCAAAGATGATTCCAAAGTCTTATGAGTCAGCAGAGCAAGTTTTTGCCGGCATGCAGTTCGCTATTGAGATGGGGTTAAAGCCATTTTCAGGGCTAAGGAATATTGCCATGATAAACGGAACTCCTAGCCTATTCGGTGAGCTTCCATTGGCATTATGTAGAAAAACTGGGCAAATAGAATTTATTCGTGAATACATAATCGACAAAGAATACAACCGAATAAGTGTCCAGAACAAAAATTTAGATGTAAGACCATGGGCTGGGGTTTGTCAGCTAAAGCGTAAGAATGAGGATTGGATCTATGAAGGTCTATTTACAATGGAAGAAGCCAAAGAGGCTGATCTATTAAATAAAAAGTTCACCCCATGGCATACTTACCCTAAGATCATGTTAATGCGTAGGGCGCGGTCTCAGGTGCTTAAACAAGCCTTCCCTGAGGCTCTACAAGGCATTTCTATCGGAGAATATGACTTTAACTATATTCCAGAAGAGGGTGAATCTGTTAACGTAACGCATCAAGGAAAGAAACAAGTTGATGTCGCAAAAGAATTAAATGAGATTCACTCTTGAATTTCCCAATTAAGTAAATTATTTTGTTGTTTAAATCGTTGGTCACTCAATGTTTTGCCCCTAGGCCTCAGAAGCTTAGGGGTTTTTTATTTGATTTTATTCATTCTCTGCCGATATGGTTAGAATATGGCTGTCGGAAGACCTACAAAATATGATCCTAAATACTGTGAAGAAGTTATTAAACACATGGAAGAAGGCAATTCGTTCTGGAGTTTTGCTGGAATTATCTCGGTATCATTTGATACTTTAAGCGAATGGACAAAAGTTCATCCAGAATTTTCCGAATCCAAAAGGATTGGACAAGCTAAGTTATTAGTTTTTGACGAGAAAATAGCTAAGGCAGGAGCGACTGGACAACTAAAAAGACATGCTAAAACTATTAAGACCACGAAAAAAGATCAGAATGGTAATGAAGTTGTTAATGAGGAGAAGATCTACGACGCAGCTAATTTCTCGCAATCGTATTATATTTTCTTAATGAAAAATAGATACCCTAAGCTTTACAGAGATAAGATTACATTAGAAACAGAGACGAGTGACCCGAAAAAAGTTCAAAATACTTTCGACGAAGTAATGAAAGATCCCGCACTCGCTGAGGCTGCTATGAAGATAGCTGAGAAATTTAGCAGTGGGGAATAAGTGTCAATTAATGAATCATGGCGAATATTCCCTCATACTTACGCTGAATATTGTTCAGGGCGCACATGGAGACCTTATCCGTATCTAAGATATATAAGCATAAAAGTAGCTCAAGCAATAAGCCAAGGCGGTGGTCGAATAATAATAACGCTTCCACCACGTCATGGAAAATCAGAGTTTATTTCCAAGTGGATTACATCATGGTACTTAGATACTTTTGTTAAAAAAAATATAATCCTTTGTTGTTATGGTGATGAGTTAGCGAGCGGATTTGGGCGTGCTGTAAGAAATCATCTATCAGAAAATGAAAACTCTAGAGCTAAAGTAAAAATAGATTCAGCAGCGGCAAATAGATTCGATACCACATTCGGTGGAACTATGATCACTGCTGGTATTGGTGGCGGTATTACTGGGCGTGGAGGTCATTTATTAATATGCGATGATCCGTATAAGAACTGGGAAGAAGCCGCAAGTGAGAACTATCGAAAGAAGATTAAAGACTGGTGGGACACTACTTTTAAAACAAGACAAGAGCCAGGGTGTACGATCATTCTTTTAATGACTAGGTGGCATCACGATGACTTAGCATCTACGCTTTTAAAAGACGAAAAAGAAAAATGGGACTTAATTAATTTCCCAGCAATAGCAGAATCACATGATGAGATAGGTCGAAACCCAGGGGACGCTCTTTGTCCTGAAAGATATAACGAACAAGATCTAGCGATGATCCAAAACGGCTTACCTGATCAACATTGGTGTTCTTTATATCAACAAAGACCTTCTAATTTAAATGGGGATATTTATAAAACAGAGTGGTGGCAATTCTATGATGAGTCCCCAACAAATATAATCTCTAAAGTTCAATTCTGGGATACGGCTCAAAAACCAGGGATCACGAACGATTGGTCTGTATGTGCAACCTATGGATTTACACTTAACGGGGCTTACTTACTAGACCTATGGAGAAAAAAGGTTGAGGCACCTGACTTAGAGGATGCTATTAAGGCACAATACAACTTGTGGAAACCTAATCAAGTCGTGATAGAAGATAAGTCAAGTGGATCGAGCGCGATTCAATACATTCAAAGGTTTACACAGATCCCAGTCTTACCAATTAATCCAACCAAGGATAAGGTATTGAGAGCCATCGAAGCGACACCATACGTTAGATCTAAAAAAGTATTCTTACCAAGAAATGCTATATGGCTTAAAGATTTTTTAAAAGAGCATAACGAATTTCCAAATGCAGCTCATGATGACCAAGTTGACACTACGGCAATGATGGTCAACCATGTAAACAATGTCTCATCTTATCAACCGAGGGTTAGATCACTATGAATTTTATCCAACATATTAGAAGTCTTTTTTCGAGCAAAGAATCACAAATGAGAGTCGCTCTTTCCATGCAGAAGCTTGGGCAAGCGGTACAAACTCCAGCCAATTACGCAAGCTTTAGTAATGAGGGTTACAAGAAAAATGCAACCGTATATCGTTGTATAAGCTTAATCGCTAAGACTTGTGCTGGAATAAGTTGGGAATTATATGAAAAAAAGGGTAATAAAGCGACCGAGATTCAAGATCATGATCTAATTACTTTAATGAATAGGCCAAATCCGATGATGGGTCAGAGCCAATTCTTTGAAGCTTTAATTTCTTTTTTCTGTATAGCTGGAAATACTTATATCGAATCAGTTGGCCCATCTGATAAAGCTCCACCTCTAGAATTATGGCCTCTAAGACCTGACTTAATGAAGATCGTTCCAAGCAGATTCGGATATCCAGCTAAATATATTTTAAAAACAGGTGATGCAGAAAAGGTTTGGGATTGTGATTTTATGAGTGGTGTAATCCCAGTACTTCACATGAAAACATTTAACCCTATTGATATTTGGTATGGAATGTCTCCAATGGAAGCTGCTCTTTTGAATGTTGATCAGCTTAACCAATCGAATCGATGGAACTTAGCTTTACTTCAAAACAATGCATCACCAAGTGGGGTATTAAAAGTAGAAACTTCGGATGTAAATCCAACAGGATCTTTAGACGATAAACAATATACCAGATTAAAAGAAGAGTTCGATAGAAACTATGCTGGCTCTAGAAATGCTGGTAAGCCGATGATTTTAGAGGGTGGATTGAATTGGCAATCAATAGCTCTAAGCCCGAAAGATATGGAATGGCTTGCTGGAAAAGAAACCACAGTAAAAGACGTGTGTAATGTGTTCGGAGTTCCGGTCATGATGCTAGGGTATGGAGATACTACATACTCAAACTATGAAGAAGCAAGGTTGGCTTTTTACGAAGATACTATTATTCCAATCATGAAGTTCCTACAGACTGAGCTTAATAATTGGTTAACTCCAAAGTTCGGAACAAACTTAGAATTAAGATATGATGCTGATGATATTGAGCCTTTAGTTGCAAAGAGAGAAAAGAAATTTACATCACTAGCAACAGCTAACTGGATAACTCAGAATGAAAAACGTAAAGCCTGTGGTTATGAAGAGATGAAAGGTTGGGACGTTTTTAATGTCAATAATAAATTGCTTGCATCTCCAGATGATTGGACTACAGTTGATGATACTCAAGAAGTTGAGAATCTAGATGGAAAGGAGAACGACGACGATGGCAAAAGCAAAGAAACCAGCAGCGAAGAAAGCGGCGAAACCGAAAACTCCGAAGAAGTAAATTCGGAAAAGGCTTACAAGCTTTTTAATCCTGTAAACAAAAGTGAAATAAATACTTCTTGGCGTAAGGTGACAGCGCGAAAAAAAAGAATCGAGCAGCCTTTCGCTAAGATGCTTCAAGAAGATTTCAAAGAATTAGCTCGCGATATGGAAAAGGCAGCTAAAGGAATTAAAGATGCAAGACTTCTAGAGTTTGCACTTTTAAAACAAATCGAAGAAAATACTCCATCGATTCAAAAAACAATTAAGAGATATCTAAAATATACCGTTGAAGATTTCGGTCTTATCGTGTTCGACAAAGCAAAATCAGAATTAAAAATACTAGAGACTAAGAAAAGCCAGCGTACTTGGGAACAGTGGGCAGAAGATTACGTAGAGACTAGAACAGGTCGTGCGATAACAGAAATAGAAGGCACTACTAAAAAACAAGTTAGAAAAACAGTTCAAAGATTAGTATCAGAAGCCATCTTAAGTGAGGACACTGACATCGATGTAGCTAAAGAGCTTGGAGAAGTATTCGAGAATCTTTCCGAGGGAAGAGCTAGAACTATTGCTCGCACTGAAATAAACGCGGCATCTAACTCAGCAACCACAGAGGCCGTAAGGTCGTTAGAAGTTCCTGGAATGGTTAAGGTATGGGTAACTAATGAAGATGCTCGTGTGCGCGATGGTGGAGCGGATGGGAATGGTCCAAATCATGCCGTAATGAATGGGGCAGAGGTTGGATTGGATGAGAAATTTACTGTCCCACCTGACCAAGATATGGATGGCCCTGGTGATCCTTCTGCAGACCCATCACAGATTTGTAATTGTCGCTGTACGTTAATATATAAGGTAAGAAATAAATGATAGTTCTAGGGCCTAGAAATAGGGTTGGCCCTCAAGGTGATCCTGGGAAACCAGGAAAGCAAGGAAAGATAGGACCAGCCCCAGAACATGAATGGCAAGGAACCAAGCTAAGGTTTCAGAACTCTGACGGGTCATGGGGTGATTTTGTTGACCTTAAAGGACCTAAAGGAAAAGAAGGAAAGCAGGGCGAGCCTGGAAAACGAGGCGGCTCTGGTTCTATATTTGGATCCAATACTAATGAATCAACCATAGATTTTCTTACAAAAAAAACAGATATAGTCCCAGCAAATAGTTCTAAGGTCATTGACACAATACCATTATCCAGTTTTCGCCTAATTGAATATACTTTAAGCACGTTTAATATGACAGAATCAAAAACAAAAGGCTTAAAGATGCTTGTTAAATACTCCGAGACTTCACTAAACGATCAAGTTTATGGGAAAATCGGGGATCAAATAAGCTTTAATATTGATGCCGTTCAAAGCGGTCTTAATATGAATCTTACTTTGCAAAACAACGAATCTTTTCCACTAAATTTGACTTTAATTAGAGCTCAGCTCTAGAAGGAATATAAAACATGGGAAGACAATTTTTTAATGCAGAAAAAGGCTTAGCGATTCACGCAGAAAATGGTGACGTTCAAGTTGTAATGCTATCTGGGACATTAGCTCCGACTGGAACAGGAGACCAGGCTAGTGCTCCTATTGGTTCGATCTATCTAAGAAGTGGGACCGGTGAATTTTATCAAAAGAAAACCAACCTTGGAAACTCTTCAGACTGGGAATTAAACGGAAGCTCGAGCGTTTCTATAGGAACTTGGAGACCTGAGAATGTTATAGCCTTAACTGACGAGACATTAGCTGTAGGCGTTAGAGATTTAGTAGCAAATCCATTCACTGATGACCAAGCCCCATTATTAGTAGCTGCTGACTTCGTAGTTGGTAATCATGTTATTGGTGGAGCTGGATCAACTCCGATTCTTTATAAAATTACTGCAGTAAGTGGTGATGAGATTACTTTGGCATTAGCTGATAGTGCTATGGTAGATCAAGATGCTTTTGTTATTAAAAATTACTTACCTGATTCTCCTGCAGATCAAGAAGGTAACGCAATTGCTGTTTTTTCTGCTGGAATAATGAAAAAAATCGGAGATTTTAACTGGAATATTGCTGATGGAATTAACTTAGCTCCTGGCTATACTCCTGGAAATGGTTCTATTTCTTCTTCTGATACTGTTAACTCAGCTATCCAAAAGCTAGATGGTAACCAGCAAGACATTCAGGCAGCTAGTGGTTTAACTCAAGGTGATGTAAATTACGGGACTTTTTCTGGTGGTTCTTTAGCAGATAACCAAACATCGAAGCAGTTATTTCAAAGATTAGAGACGCTTTTAGAGCAAATGCGTGGTGTTCAAGTAGCTGGGATAACCGCTCTTGCTACAGTTGATAGCGTTCCACACGCAAGCGTAAAGTCATGTAAATGGTTAGTTGAGGCCGTTGAAGATGCAACTCCAGCTAATAGAAAAGCTGTAGAAATTTATGCTCTAAATAATGGCACTTTGGTTGACGATACTCAATATGCTAAGCTTTCACTAGGTGCTAATTTCAACTTAACTTTAGTGGTTGATATTTCAGGTGCTGACATGAGATTAAGAGCTTCATCGTCTACTGCTGGTGTTACTGTAACAGCAAGAAGAATTGAAGTTGTAAAATCAGTATTGTAAGGATAAATAATGTTTGATAGATCGAAGGCGCACGAAATCGGGGATGATGGATTACTATTAGAGAATGGTATTCATATCATATCTGGGTTCGATACGCCTTCGGCTATTGTAGTTACTAATCCAACGGTTTATATTCAGTTAGACGGGACCATTTGGAAGAATAGTGGTTCCGCTTCATGGTCAAGAGTCGGAAGTTTAAACTTCGCATTCAGAAAAGTAGATCAGGCTTTGACAATTCCAGACAATCAACAAATGCTAATCATAGGTGAATTTACTGTAACTGAAAACGGAACAGTAATTATAGAACCAGATGCTCAATTAATAATTAAGGAGTCTTAGGCGTGGCAACTCTAATCGGTGGGATAACAATACCGCAATTATCTGGTGACCCTGTAGGTAATCCAGACGCTAACACAGTGTTTTTATATTCAGTCGGTGGAAGTTATCGAATGAAATTGCCTAACGGAAGTGTTTTAACTTTCGCTACTGGCGTAAGCCCTGAAGATGTTGAGGACATTGTAGGGACTTTTATTCAAGCTGGATCGAATAAACTAAGTATAACTTATAACGATTCTTTAAATACTTTAGTCATTGATGTAGTTCCAGGTAATATATCTCATTTAGATTTAGCAAATATTGGAACTAATAATCATGCACAGATTGATTCACACATTAGTAATACTTCAAACCCTCATAATACAACTGCTGGACAAGTTGGGGCAGACCCATCAGGAAGTGCGGCGGCAGCTCAGGCTTTTGCAATTCAAAGATCTAATCATACTGGATCTCAACTAGCAGCAACAATATCAGATTTTGCAAGCGTAGTATTAGCTACAATTTTAACTGGTTTTGTTGTAGGAGCAAACTCGGCAATAGCAGCAACAGATTCTATCTTACAAGCATTCGGTAAAATTCAAGCTCAAATTAATAATATTTTATCAGTACTAGCAGCTCAAGTGTTGGGTGATAACTTCGAGAATTTCCTAGATAATACTTTATTTACGACTACATCAAACGCGAATCAAGTAGCGGCAACATTTACGACTACAAGTAAAGCCACAGGAAAATATCGAGTAGCACTTAACTGGGTATGGAGATACGCATCTACGGCTAATAGTGCTATCTTCGGAGTCTATATAGATGGAGTTTTGCAAGGATCTGAAATGCAAATGGAGCTTTCAGATACAGCAGCTAATGAGAGAATACCTTACTCTTGGTTTGGTTATGTTGATTTTGCTACTATAACTACTCATACAATAGAGTTAAGAGTTAGAGGAGAAGCCGCAGGATCGGCTTTAGAAGTTCATTCAGTTAACGCAGAAATTTGGAGAGCAGCACCATGAATATTTTAACTTTTACAAAAGAAATACTTAATATTTGTAAGCTCGATCAAGATGTTAGAGCTCAGTATTCAGAGATTTATAATTATCTAAGCGTTAAGGGTGATCATATAGACTTGCATTTCAATGTTAATTTATCACAACAGCAAGTGAATGATATAAGTTCTTTAGTAAATAACTTCGTGGAAATTAGCGTATTAGACGAAGAGAAAAATATTTTAATTAAGAAACAATCCGAAGGACATGATCTTTATCAAAAGATGATAGCTCAGATTAACATAGATGGATTTTCTTCTAATCCTCTTGATAGCGGGATTTTAGTTTATCAGCAGTTATTCGTTATTAGAAATATGCTTAAAGATGGTTTCTTTGAGTATGCTTTAAGATATATAGTGAAAACAATAGTTCCAATGGCTATATTCACGCCTACACAAGTTGATCTATTTAAACTATGGATAAGAACTCTAGCTAATAAGTATGGCACTCCAACGGCTGTTTTGGATGCTATAGAACAGGCTGAAAATATATGAAGTTTTTATATCAATATTTTTTCAATCTAGCTTTAGCCTACGATCAGTGGATTAATGCTATCTTGCTAGGTGACCCTGACGACTCTATATCTGGGCGTTGTGGTCGTGCGTTAAAAAGTGGAAAACCTAAATGGTGGGTGCCTTTTTTAGCTAAGCATGTGGACTGGGTATTCTTGACATTTTTCAATCAGATTGATCATTGCCTTGATTCTATAGAAGAAGGTGAGCAATACACTTACGAGCTTTGGAAGTGGCATGACTGAGGTCTTGGTTGGTAGCAAAATACCTTTATCAGTACAAGCCCATGATGAGAGCCCAGAGCTTAATATCCAAGCTAATTTGTTTTCAATAAATGGTGAGTTTATAGACTCTACTTATCTTTATCATGCCCAGAACGGGCTTTATTTAAACACTGAATTGTCAATGCCTGATAAAATAGTTATTGCCACTTATTCAGTAAAAAACAATGATAACTACATGACTGGTGCTGAGAAGTTTTCTCCAAAGCAGCAGGAGAAGAGTCCAGAAAAATACATTTCTGGTTTCGTAACAGAAAAAATGACCGATACTGAGTTTATCGTAGGGGTAGTGAGTGAAACTACAAATTTTTAATGAGTTCGGATCACCACTAAATTTACAGGGTTGTGATTCAATTAAGTTTAAATTTCCATACGAAAATGGAGAAGTTCTAGAAAAAAGTAACGTCGAAATACTTGATTTTCAAAAAGGTACGATTAACATAGACCTTTCAGACTTTGAAATTCAGGGACTCAAGACTGGTGAGAAACAAAACTTTTATGCAGACATTGTCATCGGACGGACAAAGTTTACAGTAGAGTTCACCAAAGGCTTAAGCGTTATTGAAAAAAACCAAAGGAAGGTTTTGAATGAGTCAAAAAGTGGAGTTCAAGACATTTGAGTTACAGTATAAAGATGTAGACTCGAATGGTATGATCAGGGGTTATGCAAGCACATTCGGCAACGTCGATTTTGGTTTGGATATCGTTGATAAGGGCGCATTTAAAAAATCATTAAAAGAAACTGCTGGGAAAATTCCTATATTAGCAGATCATAATCCATCAAAACAAATCGGTTGGAACTTACGCGCAGAAGAAGACGATAAAGGTCTTTATGTAGAGGGTAAGCTTGATTTGAATGTTCAAGACGCTAGAGAGAAATACTCGTTAGCAAAAACAGCTCTAGATATCGGAGCAAAAGCAGGATTATCAATAGGGTATATGACTATTAAGGCTGAGCCTGATCGTGATAAACCGATGGTAAGACGTATTAAAGAAGTAAAATTATTCGAATATTCTTTCGTAACTTTTCCAATGAATACAATGGCAATGGTTACAGCCATGAAAGCTCAATTAAAGAGCGCAACAAATTTAGAATTAGTAAAAAAATTAATAGAAGAAATTAAAACACATGGAATTAGTGAAGATGATTTAAGGATGGCACTTGGTAATCAAGCCGCTCCTAGTATTGATCCGAGCATTGCTCAATCACTACAAGACTTAATCAACAATATTAAATCCTAAAATTAACACAAGGAAGGTTTAGAAATGGAAATCAATCAAGTAGTAACAGAATTAAATACGGCTTTTGCTGCATTTAAAACAGCTAACGAAGCAAGACTTAAAGCTATCGAAACAAAAGGTTATGCGCCTGCTGATGTAGAAGCTAAAGTTAAAGAGCTAAATGACAAGCTTACAGAGCAAGAAACTCTTATGAAAAAGATGCAGACTGCTATGAATAAAGCACCTGCGGCTCAGTCAAATGGAGAAGAAAAATCAGAAAAACAAGTTGCTTACGAAAAAGCTTTCAAAGGCTATTTACGTAAGGGTGGAAATGAGCATGAAGTTAAGGCATTGTCTTCAGATTCAGATGTAGACGGTGGCTTGTTAGTAACTCCTGAAATGTCTTCTGAAGTAATTAAGAAGATTTATGAGACTTCAGAAGTAAGAAAGTATGCTTCTCAGCAAACTATCGGATCTTCTTCTCTTCAAATTCTTGAAGATCTTGATGAGGCTGGAGCTGGTCACGTTGGAGAAACTCAGCCAAGAACTGAGACTTCAACTCCACAATTCAAGATGATTGAAATTCCAGTTCATGAAATCTATGCAGAGCCAAAAGCTACACAGACATTTCTTGATGATGCAAGCATCAATGTTGAATCTTGGTTGGCTGGAAAAGTTGCAGAGAAGTTTGCAAGACTTGAAAACACAGATTTCGTATCTGGTAATGGCGTTGTAAAAGCTAAAGGTTTTTTAAGCTATGACGCTGGAACTGGTTTCGGTCAAATTCAGCAAGTTGAAACTAATGCATCTGGTGTTATCGCTGCCGATGACATGATGAGCTTATTCTATGAGTTGAAAACAGCTTATGTAAACGGAGCTAAATGGTTCATGAAGCGTGAGACAATCAAGAAATTAAGATTGTTGAAAGATTTAGAGAATCGTTATTTATGGGCTCCTGGTTTAGATGGAAATGCATCAAGCACATTCTTAGGTCATGAGATCGTTGAGTTTGCTGACATGCCAGCGGTTGCGGCTTCTGCTTTATCTATCGCATGGGGTGATATGAAGCAAGGTTATCAAATCGTTGATAGAATCGGTATCAGAACTTTAAGAGACCCATTCACTCAAAAGCCTTTCATTAAGTTCTACACTACTAAACGCGTAGGCGGTGGAGTTAAGAACTTTGAAGCTTTAAAATTATTAAAAATTAAAGCTTAGTTTTTGATTAAGTATTTTCTAAAAAAATATTGAGTGACAATGTTTTAAATTAACAACCTTAAAGGAGTTTTTATCATGTGGAAAAATATTAAATTAAAATTGTTTCATAAATTAGTGCTAGCAGCACAGACATTAACAGCTACGTTAAATACTGCGTCTGTTGATTTAAAAGATCTTAATTCATTAGCGTTCTTAGTCCAAGTTGGAGCTATGGCGTTTGATGGAACAAATTATCTTAGCCTTAAACTACAACACTCTGATGATGATTCTACTTTCGTAGACGTTGAAGAAGTGTATGAAGGAACGGCACCTATCGCACAAGTATTAGACGCTGCTGGTGATGCAAATAAATCCCACATTGTAGAATACAGAGGCGGTAAGAGATATGTACGCTTAGCTATCGAAGAGACTGGGACTGTTTCAGTACCTATTTCAGTAGCGGCTATTTCACTTCACCCAGAATTGATGCCTCCACAATAAAACGCTTTTCTTTGCCGATGAGCTTATGGGGGCAAGTGGAGGGGTCATTAAAAACCTTGCCCTCATTTTTTAGAGTTATATGAAACAGATTATGATGCTTACAAATTCTATTTGCTTAATGCCTGAAGGCTATGAGGCTACGATTTATCGCGGTCAAGTTGTCGATTTAGATAATCAAGAAGCTGATAGATTTTTGGCCAACGGATTGGCTGAATTCATAAAGGAATATGAAAATGAGAAGCCTAAAATTAAAGACACCACCAGCGGAAGATCCGGTAACGGTAGCGGAAGTAAAAGAATATCTAAGGGTGGACGGAAACGCAGAGGATAATGTCATCTTAATGATGATAAAATCAGCTACGTTAATGCTAGAAAATTATTGTGATACTAAATTTATCGAGCAAACTTGGCTCGAGTATTACGATTGTTTTCCTATGAAATCAAAAAATGATTGGTGGGATGGTGTTAAAGAAATGCCCATCAGCGAGTTATATTCTCCTCAAAATTATATCGACATGTCATTAGGGCCAATTAAAAACTTTGTTGGATTAAAAACTTATCCAGATAGTGGAGTTCCTGATACTTTCGATCCTTCAAATTACGTTATAGACAATGCTGGTGACTATGGTCGCTTAGCTTTAATCATGGGCGGAGTTTGGCCTACAACAATCTTAAGAAAAGTAAACGGAATAGAGCTAGAATATAGAGTCGGGTTATCACCTGATCAAGCAGGGCTTCCAGCTCATGCGAAACAAGCCTTATTAATATTTATCGCTCGGATGTATGAAAAAAGAGGGGACGATGATGTAACAATACCAGCATTATCATGTTCTCTCTTAGCTCCGTTTAAGAGGTTTAAAGTATCATGATAAAAATAGGCCAGTTAAGACATAGAATCGAGCTTCAACAAATGTCGACCACGCCAGACGGTCAAGGTGGGCATATTGTTTCTTGGGCTACGATAGATACTCTTTGGGCCTATATCGAGCCGTCATCTGGAGCCGAGCGATTATTCGCTCAGAAAATAGAAGCTAACTATGACCACAAAATCTATATTAGAAATTATTTAGGCATTAATGAGAAGATGAGAATATTTTTTAACAACAGATATTTTCATATAAAAGCTGTAATGAGAGAAGAAGAACGCCGATGGTACACCAAGATTCTTGCAAAAGAAGGGGTGCCAACATGAAGTTTAAGGGATCAGTTAAATCAAAATCAAATCTTAAAAGCTTTACTTCATTCAGTAAAAACATGGAGTCAGTACATAGAACAGCAGCTCAACTTGCTGCTATAGACATCATGAACGAATCAAAATTAATGATAGCAAAAAACTCTGATGGAGATAGGCAGCGTAGATATTTACCTAAAAGATGGGTTAATGTTTCCAAGCCTGGAGACCCACCAAATAGTGATACAGGAAGATTGTTAAATTCAATTCGCTTCTGGGGATCTGGTAATACTTATTACGCTGGAACTAATGTCTCTTATGGAAGTCATCTAGAGTTCGGAACTCTTAACA
>ERZ724506.103-NODE-103-length-33613-cov-7.169527_pt1 | contig 33613 bp, 50 predicted proteins | sample MGYA00376039_ERZ724506 | MGnify/ENA primary metagenome ERZ724506 (study PRJEB28724, sample SAMN07190887) | wastewater metagenome | isolation source: effluent of sewage treatment plant in Hong Hong | place: USA: Christiansburg, Virginia | collected 2016-03-01 ... | reverse complement strand
CATTAAGTTTTTAACACCAGGCGACATGAAAAGCATATCGCCTTTGCCATTAAGTTTTTCAGCACCCGGTTGGCCAAGAATAATTTGTGAATCAACAGGTGATGCAGTTGTTAATGCAACACGAGATGGGAAGTTTGATTTAATTAAACCTGTAATCACATCTGTTGATGGTCTTTGTGTTGCAATTACTAGATGTATTCCAACAGCGCGGGCCATTTGTGCAAGTCTTGTAATTAATAATTCAACATTTGCATCTGGTCTGTTTGCTTCTTCTTTATCATCCAATTCTTCAAGATATTCACGCATTTCTGCTTTTGTAAATTCTGAAATATTTTTACCAGATCTTTTCTTTGCTGTTCTAACCATCCAAGCTTTTGATTTTGATCCATATGCTACTTTTGATTTTGCAGAAAACTTTGTGCGGATCATGAAATCTGCAAACTCATCAATCACTACAACAATGTAAGGTAATTTTTTCTTTGCACCTAGGTTATATTCCTTAATGTCTTTTACCCCCAAATCTTCAAGTAATTTGTATCTATTTTCCATTTCATCAACAGTTTTTAGCAGTTTTTTGATAACATCATCATATTCATACAATACTTTACCATCTAAATGCGGTAATTTGGCAAAATTTGCCAGTTCCACGCGTTTTGGGTCTATCAAGACAAGGTTTAGTGTCTTTGGTGTGTTTTGAGCTGATATTGCTTGAATTAGGACATTTAATAATACAGATTTACCGGATCCAGTCGTGCCGGCTATCAGTAAATGTGGCATTTCTGTCAAATCTGCAAAATAATTGTTTCCGTTTACTTCTGCACCAAGTGGGAATTTCAATGTATTTTTATGATGCATATCTGGTGTATAGAATACTTTTGATCGATCTGCATTTGGCACTTCAATACCTAGATATCCAGTTCCTGGAATAATATCAATATTTAAGTGGCCTGTTGAACCAATTGCAATTGCAATATCATCTTTTAACTTTTTAATTGCAGAAACTCGAACACCGGCTGATATTTTAAATCTGTATTGTGTAACAGATGCACCAACAATTGAATCTACAACTTCAACAGGATAACCAAACTCGGCTAATCTGATTTTAATTTTTTCTTCTGGCAATAGATTTTTGTTTAAGTCTGAATCTAATCGAGATGCAATAAACTTTTTAGAAGTAAATGCAACATCGCGGACTTTATGCATAACTTCCACATCACTCATGTCTGCATTAATCAAACCTTGTGCGTATATTAACCCGGACTGTTCACCATCAAACATATCAGATAAATTTGGTAAAAATATCGGATCTCTTTTAAGGAATTTTACAGCATCATTAAACAAGTTATAAAAGATTATAAAGTAAGGTTCATGATCAAATGGAATTGCCCAGTCACGAACTTGGTCTGAACCATCATCATTTTTAGATCTTTTAACTTCTCTAAAAATCATTCTTTTTGCTTTTATTCCTTTTGTTGCTAACAACAAATGAAACATAAACATTGATTGAATAATTTTTATATAATCTTCTTCTTCAAAATCTGTAAAAGAAGTTGTGAACTTTGTATCAATGATTTCCACATCTTCTGGGTTATCAGAATACTGATGCACAAGGTCAGCTTTTCCAGTCATTGGAAGTGGTAGCGTATCACCATAAATTGTTTTACATTCTGCTTCCCATTTTTCTTCAACAGAAATAATTTTGTGATATGTTGGTTCTTCTGCAAAATAGAAATTCATTGCTTGTGTATAACCTTGCAACATCTTTTCTCTTGATCCGGTTTTTCCATACTCAATATATGCATCCGATGTTTCAATAAGATAATCCATTCCAACAGCAATTACATCTGCAATAGGTTGATCGCGATCTGTATATCGATATTCCAAAGCTTTGTGACATGCTTTTCCAATCATTGAACTCATACCGCTTGGCGTATCATAAATATTCAAAATGTATTTCATCTTAAATATTAATGGGTTTCGCAATAGTTGTGTTAATGATGAATAAGAAAAGCGATTAATAGGTAAACTTGTTTCTTGCATATTATTCATTTCCTAATTCATTAAGTGGGATAATAGTTGGTGCATGATTTGGTTTGCCAGTTGCTGGACCAGATGCATTCAATTGATTTGAGATAACCGAATCTTTGTTGTCTTCTTCGAGTGCTTTCATTACATCTTCATTTTTTGAAAGCATTTTGGCAAGTTGCTTGATAACGGTTTTTTTCCACATCCACAATTCCGGGTCATTTTTATTCCATGGTGAGAAATCAGAATTTTTAGCTTTTGACATGTCTTTGATTTTCAAGATTTCGTCTTTATTCATTACCTTGAATTGCTTGTGCCCACCTTTCAATGTAGCAATTGCATAACATCCAATTGCATCACCTCGATCAGAACTCATAACATTTGGTTTATGAACTAATTTTGGTTCCAATCCTTCTTCATACTCAAAAATATCTTTTGATCTGATAATTGATGATGTAATATTTTCTACAATTCCCGTCCTGTATAGCAATGTAATTAAACCTTGATAGCCAAGTTGAAATTGCGCTTCTTTTCCATATGGTAAAACATAAGCTTCACCGCCGGCATTAGATGGGAATAACTTTAATTGCGCACATGTAATAAATGCACTAAAAACTGATTCAATTGAGCATTCCAATAATTTTGGTGTTTTATTTACTGTATCAAATACAGATGATGAAAATCTTAATGCATCTTTTGGGGATGATAAATAATTTTCAAGTTGTCTTTGATTTGTTGCATGCCAAGCACGTTTAAATGTTTCCATCTGTGTTGGTGGTTTTGCATTTGGTGTTGTTACAGCATGTGTTGTTGGTAACTTTTGCCCGGATGGCAAATTGTTTGTAGCTTCTATCATTTTGTTTGTTAATTTTTAATGTGAAGACGACTAATCTTCATGTTTTAAGTATATCAGGTATTTTCAATTTGTGAATAGCTTGCTATGTGCATAACTTTTACATTGAGATACCGATTTTTCTTCTATTTTTCTTTTTCTTTTGTTTCCACTTTAAACTCATACTAGAATAATTTATTATTTATTTGATTATTAATAATTTTTTCATCTTCTTCTCTTGATGCTATTCTAAGTGACACACTTTCACCAAAACAATGAACATTTGGATATTCTTCATTTGCTGGGTCATATCCAATATCAATTGTGCAAAAACCAGCACCAACAATTTTGCCAAGATCTTCTGATCTGATTGATGCATGTATTATGGTTTCTGAAAAAATGAGAAATCTATTATTTGTATCTATTATATATTTCAATTTCATATTAATTTTCAAGTTTATTTATTTCTTCATCATTCATTTGTGTAATAATTTCTTTAAATCGCTTTTCTGAAATAGCAAACCCACATTTATGTGTCCAAATTGCATCTTTTGTTAATGGTTTAATTGTTAATCCAGTAAGTAGATCTTTATTGCATTTTGGGCATTTGTTTTTTCTTAGATTTAACCATTTCATATTAGAAAGTTGTTACATTTGTGAACACATAGAACAAAATTTTTAATGCTATAAGCGCAGAAATTACAACAGATATTACAAGCACATAATCAATTATTTTTTTCATACTTCATCGGTTATTACATACACATAGAATATCAACCCTAATGCCATGAAAATCATTGGAAGAACATCATAATATATTCCATAAATGATTGGTATTAGTGTTGGTAAATACAATATATATTTATTCATGTTTTTAATATTATTTCCCCGCAAACAAGGCCACGACTACTTTGCCCATTGTTTTATTATCACAGATAGACACACCAATTTTAGTAAAGTTTTTATCTAACATATTTGATTTATGTGTTGGACTGTTTAGAAAAGCTTCAAAAGCAATTTGATCAAGTGTATATTGCCCGGGCGGAGAAATTAAATTATATAGATTTTCCCCCCTGTATTTATACCCTTGTGCAAAAATTTTCCAGTTGTATTCACTCCAAAATTCATCGTGTGAAAATACTTTCATCTTTAAGCATCTTTCTGTCGCAATTTTATTTAATTGTTTATCTTGTTTTAGTGGCGCTTCCCTAATTGAATTAATTTGTTCAAGTAAAGTCAATTCTTTTGCACTAGCAATGCCACTTATGAACAAGGCCATCACAAAACCTGTAATAAACAATGCAGCATACCAAGCAAACCTGTTTTGATTTTTTGTTATTTTCATCATATATAGCGATAAGTAAAAGTTATTGAGCCAGAACCGTCTTTGTTAAGTTTAACTTCTTTTTTCCAAAAGCGAGTTATTATCCACATTACTACATATCCCCAATAACCATTTAATTCTTTTGATACTAAACACAGAATTTTACGGGATGCTTTAAAAGCTGTTACGCAAGTTGCATCTGTTTTTTTTGAGTATTTAGAGATACCAAATGTTTGAATTAATTTTGGCATAATTTATTTAATGTATTTTAAGTATTTGCCATTATTGTAATCACTCCATGCAGTAAAACCATCACCAAACATTTTTTTTCTTTCATCATAGATCTTGCGGGCCATGATAAAGTTTGCTTCTAGGTTGTTTTTCATACGATCACAAAACTTTTCCATAGATTCGCCTTTGTTTCTGTGAATTGTGTTTGTTTGGAAAAATCCACAATCCCAAGATCCATTTTTGTTGAATTTATAATGTTGTGTTTGTTTTCCTTTTGATTCAGATAATGATATTGCGCGCATCACTCTTGCAATATCTTGTTCTGGGAAATACTTTTTGAATAAAAATGCTACTTCTGGGTTGTTTGATAGATTTGAATAAAACTTATCTGTAACCGATTCAACACCTGCATCATATCCGGCAAATTGCCCTTCAAAATACCCAACTTCCCAAGCTTCATTATAAATCCTGTTTGTTTCTTTTTGATAATAAGCATGCCCACCAAATACAATTGCCCAAAAAATTGATGTAATTGTAGCCGGCAGAATAATCAGATACCAAAATGATTTTGATTTAATAATTTTTTTTAATGTTTTTTTCATATTATTGTTTAAGAATAATAATTGTTCGATCCATATACAACTTTTTAATTGTCTTTGTAATTCGCACATAAGGTTTGGTTGTTCGGTGGTCAATACCAAGATTTCGGGCCATGTCGGCAATTGTGATATTCCCTTTCAACCAATCAAGCACCTGTTCTTCTTCTTTTTTGCTAACATTTTTTTGCATATTGTTATATTGTTTTTATCTGATCTCTTGTTAATAATATTACATACTTTTCATCTGTTGTTTCATTAGTTGTTTGATAACTATCTTTATCAAAATAACTTTTTACTCTTGCAGAATATAAATATACAATGTTTCCACGATCATCAAGATATAGATCATTTAATTCGATCTGGGTATCTGAATAATCTGTTGCTGGGTTTTCATCTAAATAATCTTGAACTTTGTCAATAAATTTTTCAGAGAAATTTTTGTAGTTAATTTTTATCATATATTTATTTGGTTAAGATCCTGAAACTTCCACAGCAATTTGATACTTCATATCCAGTAGCTGTTTTAATAAAGTAATCTCGACTTTGTCCAACAAACCAACCAATGTGACTACCATTATTAAATGGTGAATTTCGACTTGTCCAATCAATTGATTCAATTTTTGAAAATGATTCAGCTGGTTGAACACAATCTGACATGCCATCAAAGCTTGAACTTCTTAATACATATAAGTTATCTTTATTTTTATTACAGAAACTTTTAATTGTTGCCATTGTAATTTTTTTTGTTTTCATATGTATTTATTTAGTTATTGAATAAGATGTTGTATCGCTTTCACCAAGATATTTTAATAAGAATTCCTTAATTTCTTTTTTAGATGGTTTGTTAAAAAATTCTGTTATTAATTTGTTATCAAACTTTCTAATTAATTTATATGTGTTTTTCATAATTATTTTGTGGGGTGTCATTCCCACATATTTATATTATATGCTAATAACAATATAATAGCAACCTATACGCAAAGAAAAACGTGCGTAACTTAGAAAAGTGCTTGGTTTATAAGACTTATTTGTTAAGGATTTCACGATAATCAAACTTTTTTTTAATACAATTTTGCACATTTACTACTGTTTCAGACTTTCCTATAACTTCTTTATTACAAACAAACATATATTCAGGAACTGTTATTTTGCCATGCAAAAAGTCATTTCCAAATTGTGTAAGTTTATAAAAACCAGTCCTATCACTTCCATCATCTCTAACATCACCATCAACTTCTGATTTCATTTCAATTAGTAACCAGTGGCGAAGCTTTGGGTTATCCCCAGAACAAACAACAACCGGCTCTTTAAATTGTGAAATATAATCGGATAATTTACACCACTTATCAAACCCATTTTGTTGATGCCATCTATACAAATAAAACATTGCCTTTACCATCGATGATGATATTTTTCTTTTGTATACTGCATGGAATTTTGGAAACACAAACGATTCAATAGTTGGATCTTCTTTAAAGTATGCCTTTAAATCATCCATGTCTTCATCAGCACCTAACCAAACAATTTTATTATTTTCTACCATTTTATTTTGTTTAATTTATTAATTCAATATCACTTTCAGCAAAGATGTGCACCATCTTCCCACAATTTTGTTCTATTTCTGTATCACAATCACAATTTTTACATCTTAAATATGTGTATTCTTCCACTTCAACGGAATACAAAACCCTTTTCTTGTCTAATTTGTAACCACCGCTAATAATTATTCCCTCAAATTTATAACCATTTATTTTACGCACTTTATCACCTATTTTGAATTTCATATTATTTTTTATTTGTTATTTTCCAAAAACATTTTTTCTAACATTTGCCATCAATTGCCTTTGATGTGCAATTTCATCTTCTGTTAGAATTTCAATTTTTGGTGTTTGTAATGTTTGGGGCCCTTCATCGTCTAATATGATAGATCGAATATCAGCAAGATAACCTTTGAAAGCATCAATGGCCATCCAACGATTTTCGATTTTACCTTCTTCAAACTTTTCTTTATCATCGAGTAAAAGTTTGGCGCGGGTATTAGAAATAAAAATGGGCTCGCTTTTTGGTAATTTCAAAAAAACTTTTGCCATGTATTAATCTCTATCTTTTTCTGGTGTCATGTCTCCCCTTGGAATTAAATTAAATTCAATATCTTTAAAATCAATTTCCAAGTCATCTGATAATATCTTTTTGAATTTTGTAATTTCAGCTTTGGATGAAAATGCAGATTCAAAAACTTCAACACCGGTAATTGTGCCGGGTGTAAGGTCACCATTCTCATCAATCACATCTTGGCTTTTAAAAATCAAAACAGTAATTGTTCTGTCTTCTTTAAAACCTTGATCAACCCCAATTTTGTATTCCTTTTTCATATTTAATATTTTTTAATTGTTTTAATTTGCGTATCTTCTTTTTTAATAATTTCATCATCCCAACATCCCTTGTTCAACCAAACTTCTGGATGTTTGATAAATTTTTGTTCTTTGTCAAACATTTTAGCATCAATTTGTTTTTGCAAAAGATCTAGGATGATACTTGGGTCCATCTTTTCAACCACAGTTTCCCATTTTTTAAATGCACCTAATTTTCCAACTTTTCTTGGGTATAACCCATAAAATTTTAGAAAATCATCGGTATATATTATATTTAATATTTTCTTTTCTTTTCTTTTCTTTTCTTTTCTGATGCTATCATTGCCGTTATCATCCGTTATCATTTCGTTATCATTTTCCAATTTCTCCTTATTTTGCCTGTGTTTTTTTAGGCGCTCATAAGGGGTCTGTGCAATTCTTTCCTGTCTTTTTGCCCAATTTATAATTTCAATCGAACTTTCATCTGTGCTAACTTTAATCATCTTCATTTGTGAAAATTTGATTAAAATATTTTGGCACTTTTCCCAATCACCAGTATTGTATGGATCCCACTTAATACCGGATTTTGTTAAAAGGTCATCAACAGATAAATATTTAATAATTCCATTATCGGTCATGCTTGCCAAACATAGTAAAGTTAGCCAACAGCTTCTTTCTGCTGAGTCCATCCTACCTATTTTGGCATCTGACATAAATTCACCCCCGTAAAACTTAAACCATAAGTTTGCCATATATTTTTTTTAATGTGCTTTAACCGATCACTTTCTATCATTTTTCCTTAAATCAACACCTGCATTGTAAGTAGATGTTGATTGAAAGATACAATGCATGATCGGCTATACGCAAGTATATGGTGGATTATTTAATTTGTAAACGGGCAAAACTATTGACAACGTGCAAAACTAGCATATACTCTTGGTATGAAAGCTAATCTTTTGAAACCAAATACACCAGAAAAGGATATACAACTATCCATTTGTGAATATTTGGCAGTAAAAAGATTTTTTTTCTGGCGTCAAAATGTCAATCCGATATTTGATGCGAAAAGTGGTGGTTTTCGTAGGATGCCAGCATATTCTGTAAATGGGGTGCCAGATATAATTGTCATCTATAAAGGAAAATTTGTTGGGCTTGAAGTTAAAAACGAAAAAGGCAAACAAGCAGCTTCTCAAATTGAATTTGAAAAGTCTTGCAAATCGAACGGTGGGTATTACAAGGTGGTAAGGTCAGTTGATGATGTTATTAATTTTTTCAAAGATATTGAAAAGTTAGAATATCTTTATGATCAAACCAAAAAAACAATTCAAAAAATAGAAAATACAAAAATATGAAAGAAGAAACAATGGATGCAACTGTGTATGTTGGGTTTGATGTAGCATTTTCGGATATGTTTAAAGGTGGTAAAAACTACACTCGCAAACAATTTATTAACAAAGGATCTGAAATTTATTGTCGTGTGCAAATGCCAGATGAAAATTCAATGAATACAATCCCATATATTCAAATGATAAAAATTGAAAACGGAAAAGTAACAAGATTTCCTGTTACTTTATCATGCGAAAGTATGTTTGCAATGGACTGGTTTGAAATCATAAAATAATATATGTCAAAATTAATTAAAAACAATGTAGCACTTGATAATCAAGTAAGCGCAAAAGAATTCTTATCATGGGAATTTAACAATTTAAAAGAAGCGCAAGGGCGTGATGTTTCTGAACTTATAAATTCAATTAAACTTTATGGATTTGCAGCGCCGGTGTTTATTTGGAAAGATAAGAAAAAAGATGTGTATGTGATGGATGGAACCGGGCGAAGTTTGGCGGTTACTCAAATGATAGCTGATGGTTATGAATTTGAAGGTATTCCTTATGTAGAAATTGTTGCCGAAACAAAGCAAAAAGCAATGGAATTGGTGCCAACATATGCATCATCATATGGTGAAACTACAAGAGAATCAATGATTAAATTCTCCCAAGGCCTAAATCTAAAATTTGAAGCAATTAAAATTCCCGGTATTTCCCAATTGATTTTGGAAGGCGAAGCTTTTAACTACAAAGATAAAAACAAAGAAATCATAATGGATAATAATTCAGGAAGTGGAAAAGGGCACAATTCAAGTGGTGGCAATGGTGGGATGAATCAAGATGGGTTCAGGACATGTCCACAATGTGGATATGAATTAAGTGATGAATAATTTATGAAAAAAAGTTTATTCTGGTTAATTATACTTCCAATTGTTGGCGTGCTATGGTTATACGAAATGGGGATGTTGCTATTCGTAAATGAATATCAAATGAGTTGGTTTAATCAATTTTTAGCAACTTTCAATTCTGCAATTGCAATGATAACTTTCTGGTTTGAAGAAATGGATAAATAATATGAAAGGTCTTAAAATAATTAACAGGTGGCAGTGTTGGGTAAAAAGTTTATACAGAAGTTTATGGACTTTACCTATACTAACATCTGGGCATTTGTTTGTTGAAAAATACGACAATAGAGAAGTTAGTATACTTGAATGTGAAGTGTGTAATTATCCTAGTGTATGTTACTACAAGCAATGGGTAGAAAAAAACAGATAATATGAAATTCAACATTAATTACAATTTGTCAGATATAAAAAAAGTGCCTAAAAGGGATATCAATGTTTTTACAACATTTGCGTGTGGTGGTGGCAGCACAATGGGTTACAAACTAAATGGGCTACATGTAAAATGGGTAAATGATATTGATCCCCAAATGCAAAAAATTTATACTGAAAATCATCACCCGGATAATTATTATCTTTGTGATATTCGAGATCTAAAAAGTAAAATTGATGCAAGCATAATTGGAAAAGTAGACATATTGGATGGAAGTCCACCATGTTCATCATTTTCAATGGCTGGGAATAGGGAAAAGGACTGGGGAAAGAAAAAAGTGTTTCGTGAAGGGCAAGCACATCAGGTGTTAGATGATTTGTTTTTCAGATTTTTAGATTTGGCTGATGTAATTAAACCTAAAATCATTATTGCTGAAAATGTAAAAGGCATGTTAGCCGGCAAAGCTAAAACCTATACAAGAAACGTAATGCGAAGATTTAATGAACTTGGTTATAATGTTCAACTATTTCTTTTCAATTCTGCATCGATGGGGGTGCCACAAAAAAGGGAAAGGGTATTTTTCATAGCAAGTAAAAAGGAATTAAATTTACCAAAGCTTGTAATGGAATTTAATGAACCCCCAATACCATTTGGAAAAATCAGAAGTCCAAAAGGAAATGAACCCACAGAACATGCAAAGGCGGTATTGCGGTATTATAAAAAGGGGGATGATTGCATGGCAGATATAAATCAAAGAATTAGTGGTAAGACATCTGGGTTTACATCAATGATCTTGGATGATGAAAAAGTATCAAATACTGTTACATCAACAGCAACTGATTATCGGGCCTTTGATAAGATGGAATGTTCAGATGAAGATTACACAAAGAGACAATCATTTCCATTAGATTATAATTACATGGGATTAAGTGCTAAATATGTAACCGGGATGAGTGTGCCACCAATCATGATGGCCCAAATAGTCGCAAAGATCCTTGAACAATGGGAAATAAAATAATATGGAATTTTTACTAACATTAATATTCTTAATTGAATCTAAAAAAATGCCCCCAATGGTCATGCCAAATACAAGGGTTGTAATTACTAGGGGGAAAGGTTATAACAAGAGAAGATAATATGGCAAAATACAAAAGAAAAGGTATCAAATTGGTGGCTAAACCAAAAAAGCAGGTAAAACCCTTAAAAGTTGATAAAACTGCACAGGAACAGCAAAATTTGCCCAAAAAGAAGGTGCCAGGACGCCCTTTTGTCAAAGGAGATCCTAGAATTAACAAAGAAGGCAGGCCAGAAGGGTCATTAAACTTTAAAACCGACTTTTTAAGGGCAATTGCTGCTATTAAAAATGCAGACACAAACCAATCAATTGAAATCACAGATTTAATTCGCCTATCACTTGAAAAAATGATTAAATCAATACAGCTTGGGGATCATCGATATGATAAAGTTTATATAGACTTGCTAAACAGATACTATGGAACCCCAACACAAAACCTTGATCATACATCAGGCGGTAAGAAAATTGATGTGCAACAAATTATTGGTATGCGAATTGTAAAAGAAAATGATGAAGAAGAAAACAATGAAAACTAAACATAAAAAAAGCAAAAATGATCTTTGGTTAAAAGCTTTGCTAGATATTTTTCAAGAAAGGTATCGGTGCAGTCCAGCTCAAAGGCCAAAATTGATCAAATATGCAACTATTATTAAATTGGGGATGGAATATACTTATGATGAAATTGGTGAAGTGTTTGGTGGACTTTCAAGGCAACGGGCAGAACAATTACATAGGCAGGCAATTGGACATTTACTAGCATTTATAAATCAGAAATAAAATATGAAGCACAAATTAATATTATCATTGGCGGATGTTTTACTGGGAGTTACTATAATTAGTTTTTTCCCAACAATAATTGCTGTTGTGTGGTTGGAACCAACAGAATTCTGGTTAAAGGTTTTGGCAACTAATATGCTATTGTTTTCTTTTGGCATGTTGTTGCATAATGCTTTTGAAGATCATTGTGGGACTGTATAATATAAAAAAATAAATATATGGCATTTAACATCATTACACATAAACTTTGGGATGCAGAATTGTGGGTAGAAGCACAAGCAAAATTTCACTATGGAAAATGCACAGGTTTCTGGCACAATCTGTTTTACAGAAAAACAAAACAACATAGTTGCAAAGAACAAAAAGACGGGAGTTCAGCAAGTATATTTGTTTGCAATAAATGTAAAGGAATTAAAGATGCTGTTTTAACAGCAAGATTTTTTTAATATGCAATTAGATACCAAATTTAACATAGGCGAAAACATAAAAATGGGCGAGCATAAATATGTTGTAGCAGGTTATGAATGGACTGTTAATTTTGGTTTAAGGTATTTACTTTCATATTTTAAAGATGGTAAAGTTGCATTTGAAGTGATGACAGAAAATGAAATTAATTTATATAAACAACAATAACAATATGGAATTAGAATTTAAAACAAAAAATGTTAAACAACTTCAAGCTTGTGAAGCATGGTTAGACAATACCACAGAACAGATTTTGTATGGTGGTGCAAAAGGTGGTGGCAAATCTTTTCTTGGTTGTTCAATGATTTTTGCAGATGCATTAACATACCCGGAAACACATTATTTTATTGCGCGTGCAGAATTAAATGATTTGCGTAAATATACAATACCATCAATTTATGAAGTGTTTGCTAAATGGGGTTTAAAGGTTGAAGATCACATGAGTTTTAATGGGCAAGATTCTGTTTTTAATTTGGTAAATGGTTCAAAGGTATTTTTATTAAGTTGTAAAGTTACACCAACGGATCCATTGTTTGAAAGATTTGGATCAATGCAAAATACTCGTGGATGGATAGAAGAAGCCGGGGAAATTGCCGAAGCTGCAAAAGATAACTTGTATTTATCAATTGGAAGATGGAAAAATGACGAGTATGGATTAAAAAAGAAAATGTTATTAACAGCTAATCCAAAGAAGGGATGGATGAAAAGAGAATTTGTGGATCCAGCACAAGAAGGCACACTTGCACCATCTAAAAAATATATTCAAGCATTTGCAACAGATAACAAATATCTATCCAAAGATTATATTGAAACATTGAAAGGGCAGAAAAATGTGGTTGCGCGCCAAAGACTTTATTTGGGGATGTGGGATTATGACGATTCAAAAGATTCAATTGTTTCATCAGATGCACTTGCAGATTTAAGAACAAATAATGTGCCAAACTCAAATAATATTTACATGGTTATTGATGTGGCTAGATTTGGTAAAGACTTCACAACATTTGAATTTTGGAAAGGGCGTAGAATGTTTAGAGTTGTTAAAAAATCAAAGCAATCAATCGAAGAAACAAAAAGACAAGCAAAAGAATTTGCGATTGAGTATGGCATCCCATATTCACATATTATTGCCGATGAAGATGGTGTAGGTGGTGGGTTGGTTGATGGAATGATGGGTATATTTGGTTTTATTGGTAATTCATCACCTTTACCAACAGCAAATGAAATCAGAAAGAAAAATGGTCAATTGCCAGATAATCAATTTGTGCCTAAAAATAATTTTAGTAATTTAAAAGCTCAATGTGGATATAAGTTAGCCGAAATGATTAATGAACACAAGCTTGCGGTTGATATTGAAAATAGTGATGTGTTTGATGAAATTGTAGAAGACCTTGAAGCTACTTTGAAAACAAAAGAAGTTGATAATGATAAAAAGTTACAACTTAAATCAAAAGATATTGTTAAAAAAGAATTAGGAAGATCGCCAGACTTGGGAGATGGTTTAATTATGCGTATGTGGTTTGAATTAAGAAGTGAAGCAATTGATGAAGATCCAAACCTTGAAAAGAAGTTAGGGGTGCAAAAAGATCAGTTCAGAATAAATATGGGGAAAAATCGTTCAAATAGGTAGTTGACATTTAAAAAATGTGCTACACTCAAAGATGTATTAATAGAAATTAAATATAATAACAAATAATTTTATGCAAGATAAAAGTTTTATTTACGGAACACCTTTAACGGCATCAGGTGTGGTAAAGGCAGCTAATGGAATTTTGCGCGGGTTCATTATTAATTCTCACACATCAGCGGTAATAAAAGTTTGGGATAATGCAAGTGCTGCATCTGGTAGTGCATTATCAAGTGGAAATGTTACTTTGGTGGCAGGGCAACAATTTTTAGAATTAGGAGATGTATACATGAAAAATGGTATTTATTTCCAATTAGTTTCAGGAACAATTGATGCAACACCGGTGTATTTATAATTTAAAGATTTATGGAAGAAAAAGAAGCAGAAGTTTTGAACTTCAAGTCGGAAGTCACATCGCTTGCTAGAAAGGCAAAAGATAACTATATCAATGGTATCAGCAGACTTTCAAAGTATGTTACTTTTTCGCAGTATGAAAACATTGAAACAATTGATGCATACATAAATTCCAAACATATATCTGGGCCAGAAGATGATGAAGGTCGAGAAAAACCATTTTTTAACATTGTAATTGCAGCGGTTAATCTTTGGTATCGTGCAACTGATATTGATCGTAAAGATATTCGTATCAAAGCAACAAAATTGAAATACTGGTTGATGGCATTTATTGCAACAATACATTTGCAAGACTGGATGAAAACATCAAGATTTGGTGCATTTTTGAATGATTGGGGTAGGTCTTTGGCAAAGTATGGATCAAGTCCATTAAAATTTGTTGGAGTAGATGGTGAATTATATAGCATTGTTGTGCCTTGGAATAGATTAATTAGCGATCCAATTGATTTTGAAAACAATCTAAAAATTGAAATTTTGTATTTGACAGCCGGACAACTTCAATCAAACCCACAATATGATCAAAAAGCAGTTGCAGATTTAATTGAAAGGACAGATACAGTGCGTAAAACATTAGCTGGCGATACAAAAGATTTAACAGATGATTATTATGAAATTTGGGAAGTGCACGGGATGTTTCCATTGTCATATGTTACATTAAACCCAGAAGACAAAAATACATATACGCAACAAATGCATGTTGTTTCATCTTTGCAAGTTAAAAAAGATGATTATGAAGATTTTTGTTTGTATTATGGAAGTGAAAAAGAAGATCCATACATGCTAACCCACTTAATCAAAGAAGATGGGCGTGCTCAATCAATTGGTGCAGTTGAATATTTGTTTGATGCTCAATGGATGCAAAATCACACAGTAAAAGCAATTAAAGATCAATTGGATCTTGCATCATTACAAGTATTCCAAACAGCCGATGGTAATTTCTTAGGTATAAATGTTTTGAGTGCTATGCAAAATGGTGATATTCTTGTTCACACACCAAATAATCCATTAACACAAGTGAATAATGCATCACATGATATTGGATCATTGAAAACTTTTGGTGAAATGTTTTTCCAAAATGGACAAAGAACGGTATCGGCAACAGATGCAATTATGGGCAATAGCATGCCAGCAAATACACCATTTTCATCACTTGAATTAATGAACACAGAAAGTCATGGTTTGTTTGAGATAATGACAGAAAACAAAGGGTTTGCAATTGAAGACATGATGAGAAAATTCATTTTGCCACACATTAAATCTAAAATGAATACTGCAAAAGAAATTGCAGCAACACTTGCAGATAATGATATTCAAAAATTCGATTCAATCTATGTGCCGGCAGAAACTGTTAGACGTGCAAACAATATAAGTGCAGAAAAAATGTTTAATGGAGAAATTGCACCTAACCCAGACTTTGCAGCAATAGAAAATGAAATCAAAGGTGAATTATCACAACTTGGAAACCAAAGATTTATCAAACCATCTGATCTTGATGAAAAAACTTGGAATGATTTCTTTGATGATTTTGTGATGACAGCCGAAGTAGAAGTTACAAATGAACAAAAAGATAAACAAACTGTAATGCAAACATTATCAACTGCATTAAAAACAATTGCATCTGATCCAACAATATTACAAGATCCAACAAAGCGATATATATTCTCAAAACTTTTGGAAACAACAGGTGTAATATCAACAATAGAACTTGGAAATATACCAGCAGACAAACCACTTCCCCAGGCGAGCGGTGGGTCATCGCAATCGGTGGGGGATATTATTAACAAATAAAAAATACAAATATGGCAGGAAAAGCAAAAGCTAAAAGTGGAGAAATTGACACTTCCAAAAAAACAAAATCAGAAACATCAACTGAAAATGTTGAGCAAACAAGTCCACAAGGAATGCTTGCCCAAATGAAAGAGATGTCAGAAGTATTGCGTAAATCACAAGAACGTATTGCACAACTGGAAACAGAAAACAGACGATCAAAAGATTCTTCTGAAAAGAAAGATAACACAAAACCAAAGCCGATTAATCCAAGAACTTTTGCATTATATGTAAAAGAACTGAAAACTAAAAAGCCAAATATCTTTAACAAAAAGTATGAAGAACTTGTTGTAAAAGGTCAAAAGTATGGTGTTACTGTTACGCCAATTGAAAGAGAAGAAGAAGATGATGGGTCATTTTCATTAACAGTTTAATTGTATGCAAATTATTAGCAAAATAAAAAATATATTTATGCCAAGAGCAAAAGCAAAAAAAACAGAAGTTACTGAAACAGCTACTGTTTCAAATGGTCCAAAAGGATTTAATGAAACAACTGGTGAAGCATTAACAGTTGAAACTTTTACTGCATACATTGAGAACATGAAAGAAAACGAACCGCAAAAGTATGCAAAAAAGAAAGATGAATTGGAAAGAAAATTAGCAGAATTAAATAAATAATAAATTTATGAAAACAAAAGCAAAGAAAGCAACTAAAAAAGTCGCAAAGAAAATTGTAAAAAAAGTCGCAAAGAAAACCAAATAATTAATATGAACGCAACAGCAACTGCACCAAAGCAAACACGAAGATTTTCCGAAGATGAAATAGATTTGATGAGAACTACTTTTCATGGAAATGATTTGTTGTTACAAATTGTTAGAAAAAGAATATTGCAAATACCATTAACAGATGCGGAAATTACAAAGTTAACACAAGCTATCCCACAAGGGACTGGTCTTGCAGCACTTATTAAAAAAGCAATTCACCCAGAAATTGATGGCGATGCACCTTTTTCACAAATAATTGATCTATACTTAAATGCAGAAGTTAAAGACAAGCCAGAAGAAATTGCAGTTATAAATATACTTGCAAGAAATCGAATGGTGGAATACTTTGATGAAGTATTTGAGAAATTCTATGATTTTAATGCAATTTTTGCAATAACTTTCAAAGGATTTACAGATAATATTCGTGAAAGAGCAAATGGAGATACAAGAGATTTATGTGTTGATTTCCTAGCAAGAAATACAATTTTAAGTCATGTTGATTTCCAACTTAGTCAACTTTTAATTCTAGCTGCAACAAAAAATGAAACAGCGGAAGACAAAGAAAGTAGACTTAAAAAGAATTCCACAAGGTAGGGGTTGTATTTGGACTTGACATTTACTCAGGAAAGAATACACTTATTAATAGATAAAAGTAAATCTTAAAAACATTTTACATGGAAGATGAAAACAAAAAGTTAGATCAAAACTTAAAGGATCAAGATGGAAATCAAAACCATGATGATGATCAAGAAGATCAGGACAATAGTCAAGGTCAAAATGATGATGATCAAAATAATGATGACGGTGATGATGGCGAAGACACCGTTGAAGCTTTAAAAGCTAAAAATGCAAAATTGCAAAAAGCTTATGAAGATCAAAAGAAAAGAGCCGAGAAGGCAGAAGGTAAGTCATCTGATAACAAAGACACTAAAAAAGTTGATGTAAAGAAGACTACAAAAGCTGACGACTTGACACCAAAAGATCTGTATTCATTGATGGAAAACAAAGTGCCAAAAGAAGATGTTGATGATGTAGTGCAATATGCACGATTTTCAAAAATATCAATTGATGACGCCTTGGATTCTGATTTTGTTAAACGCTTGCTTGCCGATAAGGCAGAAAAAAGAGCAACTGCAAGGGCCACAAATATTGGTTACAATAGACGTGGAACCGGCAAAGTATCTGAACAAGCATTGTTACAAAAGGCATCACAAAACGGAGAAATCCCAGATGACGATGCAGAATTGGATCGATTGATTGATGCAAGATTAGAACAGAAAAGACAAAAATCATCTAACAAAAAGTAATTGTCGAACTGTAATCGGTGGGAATTAATAAATTAAAAATAATAATTCTCAAAATTTATGGCAAATACCATTTCAGCAAGAAGTAAACGCGATGTATATCGTTCAAAAACTCTTGCAAAGGCACTTAGAAAAATGCTTGTAGCGGAAAAAGTTTGTATGGTTGATAATTCTGATTTAGCGACTATCCAAAGTCCATACGGATCACAACCAACTACTACTGTTCAAGCATTGACAGGAACTTATTCACCAGCAGATTTCACTCTGACGGATGATGCATTAACAGTTGATAACGAATTTATTGTTTCAGAACATATATTCGATTTCCAAAAAATTCTAAACAATTTTGATCTGTTTTCATCAAGATTTGACGAAATGACATATTCAGTTGCAACAGCAGTTGATCGTTTTGTAGTCAATAATCTATGTGAAGATGGAACCGGAACTTATACAACTGCATCAGGCGGATTTACAAACGCTGCTAACATCAACACCATCATGGGTGATTTGCTTGGAAAAGTTGCTGGTTATTCAGAAGTATTTAATGGTCTATTCTTGATCATTGAATCAACTGATGTGCCTGGATTTATCAAGGCAGGTGCAACTAATGGATTCTCTTTTGCAGATTCAGCGTTGAACAACGGATTTATGGATTCATACATGGGTGTGGATCTATATGTAGTTCGTTCAGTATTTGCGGATGAAACATTAGGAACAAAATCTTATACAAACTCAGGCCACAGAGTATTCGGTGTGAAGAATATGGCAACATATGCTGCACCACGTGATATTCAGCAAGATGAAAAGTCTGTTTCAGGTAAAACTGGAAAAGAGTTAGTAGTATGGGGTTATGTTGGATTTAAGTTGTGGGCACCTAAGACTGATCTTATCGTAGATATTACAATCACTGCATAGCAGATTCCCCATTTTTAATGGGGAGGCAGGCAATTATCTCCCACCGATTTAATTGTTTGCCTTCCCCTTAAAAGTGGATATTATCAAACTAAGTAAATAAAAATATATATGAATGGACCAGAATTAGTGAAAGAATATATTTCGAGTAAAAGACGTGTTGTAGCAGTAAATGCTGCAACAAATACTTTGAACGAAAATCAGTCAGGATCAGCAGTTTTGTTTGATCGTGCTGCCGGGACAGTTCATACTTTGCCAGCAGGATGTTTACCGGGAACCTATTTTGATTTCTATGTATCTGTTACTTGCACAAGTAATGCACATAAAATTATCACAGGTGCCGGAACAGAATTGATGGTTGGGCAAATTCTTAATTGTGATACCGATACATCGGATGCAGTCGCAATTTGGAAATCATTGGTAGCAACTTCAAACATTGCTGTATCAATGAACGGAACAACCGAAGGTGGAGTTAAAGGTGATTGGATCCGTGTTACAAAATTAGATGCGACTACTTGGGGGGTTCATGGTCAAATCAATGGAAATGGCACAGTAGCAACACCATTTGCAACATCTTAATTGAATTTCCTTATAACATCTTGGCAACAGGGTGTTATATAGGGTATTTAATACCCACAAAAGCAAAATTTTATGGCACAATTACAATTTAGTGATACAACAAATAAAGATGGTATTGTTCAGAAGATACAAGATGCTTGTGGGTTACTTTCAGCAACTACAAATTCATATCCATTAAAAAGAATTACAAAAGATGTAAATTCAGCATTGGATAATTATTTGGAAATTGCAAATGAAGAAGCGCCAAAAATAAAAGTTGATGATACAAACCACTCATCAGAACAAAAAATGCTATTTAACTTGGTTTCTGGCACAAAAAGATATACTTTTGGGTCCGATGCTAACTCAAATCAAATCATGCGAATTGATCGTATTGATATTTTGCGAGCAGATGGCACGTCAAAGCGACTAAAAGTATTTAATAGGGCAGACATCACAGATCAAGGAATGGCATCATATAACTCAGTTTCAGGCGAACCAAACGGGTATTTTATTGATGGTGAAGAAGTTGTTTTTGATCGAGCACCAAATTACAACTCAACAAATGGAATGACAATGTTTATTCAAAGAACTGGATCATACTTTGTTTCAACAGATACAACAAAAGTGCCAGGTATTCCAAATATTCACCATGATTATTTATGGTTAAAACCATCTTTTATGTGGTGTGTTTTGAAAGATCGAAAAAGAGCAGTTGGATTAAAAGTTTTGTTAAATGAAGAAGAACAAAAAATTAGGAATTATTACAAAAGATTAAACATTGATTCCACTCGCACAGAAACAGTGCAGAGAATGAAACCAAAAAAACAATATACTAGATAAAAAATATGACAAAAGTTATAGTAAACGAATTTGATGGGGGGTTGGCAGATACAAAATACCCCGTAGAAAAAAATGTTGCAGCAGACATGTTTCATTGCGACATTTTTTCGGATCGTAGACTTTTGAAAAATTTGAGAAAGAATGAAAAAGATACTGTTTCAGGTGGTGCGCATTCAGGCACAGAAAATGTGTATGCATGGGATGGTGCAAGAAGATCAGATGGTGTAATGTTGGCAATTGGGCACACTTCAAGTGTTTCAACAACAGCAAGATTTTTGAGAAAAAACTCAAATGATGTTACATCATATTGGCAACAATCAACAGTTACTTGTGGAAACACACCATATTATAATGGTGGTATTTTGTATAAAGACAATTTTTATTGTTTATCATATTCAGGATCAACACAAAGTTTGTATCGATACGATGGAGATGCAACAGCAACATCAGTTGTTACAGGATTTACAGAAACAAATGTTGCAGGTTATGGAAACATAATATCAAAACCAATTGTGCATCCACTTGATAACAAATTATATATGGCAATTGGTAAAACAATTTTCGTATGGGATGGATCAGCAGCAACAGTTACAACTGCATCATTCACAACACCATATCAAATAATTGGATGCACATATTATGGAACATACCTTGCAGTTGCATGTATTAAAGGCGATGGAAAATCAATTGTGTATTTGTGGGGTAGAGATACAACAGTTACAACTGCACAAGATTCAATTGAATTTGGAGATGACAAAATTTGTTTTATCACAAATTTAAATGGTTTGTTGATTGGTGTATCATCAAGATCATCTAGTGCGACTTATCTTGATCCAAAAATCAAAGTTCGTGCATTGATTGGGCGAGAAGCAGTTTTGGTAAAAGAATTATTAGTTACATCATATTTATCAATTTCAAATATGTATGTAGTTTGGAAAGATGTAATTTATTTTTTAAATCAAGCTCAATCATCTCCATATGGAACTTTGTTTACAATTTCAAAAAACAAAAAAGGTGAAATTGTTTTAGGCCAAGCATACACAACACAATATGAAGGAGAAACAAGCAATTACACATACAGTTTTTGGAATATTCATGATTATTTTTTCTTTGGAAATATAAATGGAAAAGTGATGCGAACATATGACAGTCCGCCACTTTACAATGTTACAGATTCAACATATACATTCCCAATTAATGTTGGGATGTATGAAAGTGATCGTGCAAAATTAAAAACAATTTCAAGTGTGTATGTGAAAGCATATGCAAATTCAGCAGGTTATGGCACATTAAAATTAGAAGTTTCAATGGATGGTGGTGCATATACAACAATCTTTTCAGAAGCATCGCCATCGGGCAAAAATGCCTATGTAGTTGAAGCTTTGGGCGATAGTGTGGGAGATGCATTAGGAGAAGGTCGTGATATTCAATTTAAAGTTACTTTTGATCAAGGAATTGATATTGTTGAGCTTGGTTATGATTATGAAGAGGTTAGCACCACAATTTAATTATATGAATACAGAACAAAGAATTTTACAATTAGAAAAACAAATTGCCGATCAAGATCGTGTGATCAGGCAATTATCAAGTGATTTACAAGAGATCACAAAATATAATACTGCAACACGATTTACATTCAAAGATGTGGTGGTCTTTGAAGCAGGAACAAAAGTTGGGTTTTATGGAAAGGATCCAGTTAAACAACAATCATTGGCATCCGATACATTAGCAAACTTATTAACAGCATTGCGAACACTAGGCATAATTGCTTAGAAATGTGGTAGACTAAAAAAGTAAAAATAAATTTATGGCAAATACATACAACTATGTAGATACAAGTGGAAAAATGCAACAAGTTCAAGCAGACAATACAGATGCTGCAATGAAATTGGCAACAAATAGAGATTCACAAAGTGGTTTTCAATTGGTTACAACACCATCGCAAAACAATTCAGGTGCAATCACTATGGATCAAATGACACCACCAAAAAAAATTGTTACACCGCAACTTCCACCAGATACCACAAATTATGCAAATTATACAAAAACTGCAACAGAAAGTGCATCAAGTAATTTAGCCGAACTTACAAAAAAGAGAGATGAAGCAAGAGCACAACGCGAGGCGGATGCAAAAGATATTATTTCAAAAATGCAATACATTGCAGATAATAAAACTGCCGATTCTCAAAGTGCAAATGCAGCAGCAGGTGTTGATGCAGAAACAACAAAATTTAATAATTACATTGAACAATTAACAGGTTTGAATGCACAAGCAACTTCACTTGATCGTGAAGCTTTGGCAATTCCATTACAAGTTCAAGAAGATGTAAAAGGTCAAGGTGTAACAGATGCAGGTGCAGCACCAGATGTTGCAGGTAGATTGAGATTGAATGCAATCAAAGCATTAACAATTGCACAACAATCAGATATTGCAAGTGCTGCTGCAACTGGATCATTGAATAAATTAAATCTTGCAAAAGATAAAGCAAAACAAATTTTGGATCTGAAATACAAACCATTAGAAGATACTTTGGCAATCAAACAAAAACAATATGATATGAACAAAGATATTCTTGATGGAATTGATAAAGATCGATCAGAAGCATTGCAAGTTTCATTGAATGAACAAAAGGCAGAACTAGAACAAAGAAAAGCCGATGAAAAAGCAAAATTAGAATTGATCACAGGTGCAGCACCATATGCACCACAAGATTTATTGGAGAAGGCAAAAAATGCACCAGATGCTACAAGTGCAGCAGTTATTCTTGGCCAATATGGAAAAGATTATCTTGCACAACAAAAAACAAAACAAGAAATTATTAAACTTCAAATTGAAAATGGCACATACAATCCAGATGTGGCAGGTGGTTTGGGTATGATCACAAAAGATAATGGATTTAGTTTTGAAGATTACAAACGTGGAATTGCAGCGGTTGAAAGTGGGGGAAGTGGCGGATATTCAGCACTTGGGCCAGTCATGACATCAGGAGCTTACAAAGGCGACCGTGCATATGGAAAATATCAAGTGATGGGTGGCAACATTCCAGCTTGGACAAAATCAGCTTTGGGGTACTCAATGACGCCACAGCAATTTTTGGCATCAGCAGATGCACAAGAAAAAGTTTTTGAGGATCAATCAAATAAAGCATATGCAAAGTATGGAAATTGGGATGATGTTGCATCTGTTTGGTTTTCAGGGCAACCACTTGCAAACAATAAAAAAAGTGATGGGTATAATAATACACAGCAATATGTTGCAAAAGTTCGTAAAGGTATGGGTGTAACAGAACCAACTAAAATTTCAATTCCTGGTATTTCAGATAAAGTTATTAATAATGTTGTTCGTGGAAAAGTTGCAGGTGGTCAATTAGTTTCAGCAGCGACTGGGGATGTGCCAAAAAATGTAACATCTGCACAACAAGATGGACTTTTAGCTTTGCGAGATTTAGCACAAAAAACTGCCGAATATAAAAAGCTATATACTGATTTATCAAATGAAGGTGTTACTGGATATTTTGGAACTGGGATTATTAAGGGTGTTAAAAATTCAATTGCGCCAAGTGTAAATGCAACTGCTCTTGAAACATTGAGATCAGAAATTACAGATCTTTTGGCGCGTGCAAGATCAGGTGCGGCACTTACAGCATTTGAAACTGCACAATATGAAGCAAAATTACCAACATCATATTCAGCGGATCAAGTTTTTGGAAACCCACAAACAACAATTGATGGTTTGCAATCAAGTTTGGACAATACTTTAAAATCAAAAATGCAAGGGTATGGAATACTTTTTGCACCAACAACAGAAGAAATTTATGTTAAAAGAATTGATGCAGCAAGAAGTGGTTCAACATCAGGTGCGCCTGGTGTGGCAAATTCTGATACCTATGGGTATTATTAAAAAATAAATATATGGAAAACACAAACAAAAAATTTATATCGAGAACTGAAATGCAAACCATTTTAAATGGTAGACCACAAGGAGCACAAGTAAAGCCAATTTTGGATCAATTTGTTGGTATGGGTTACACAGTTGAAGGTGTAAATGATGGAACTGCCACATCATCAAAGCCACAAGAAAAAACTTTATCATCAAATATTGGTAAAAGAGTTGAAGATTTAAAAACTGATATTACTGCACCAACATCAGTGCCAGAAAAAGCATTAAGAGTTACAGGGGATGTTGCAGGTATGGGAGTTGATGTGATTAACAAGATTTTTGAAAATACTGTTATGCCAATTTCAAGCGCAATCAACAAGGCAATTGATGATGGTTATTTGAAATTGGGATTAGTAAAACCAGAAGATTTTGAACAAAGAGATAAAATGATTTCTGATATTACAGGCGGTGTTATTTCAAAATATCAAGATTTTAAAACACAATATCCAAACCTTGCCAAAGATTCAGAAGCAGTATTTAATATTGCATCAATGATACCGGTAGTAAAAGGCGCAACTGGTGCCACAAAAACAACAATTAATGCAGCAAAAAATACAGCAAATGCTACAAAAGAAGCAGTTGCCGGCATAGCAGATACAGGTTCAAAAATTATTGAAACTGGTAATAAGGCAGTAAATAGAGCAGCAACAAAAATTACAGATACAATTGATAATGTAAAAATCAATCGAGCAGAAAATGCAAAGATGAATAAGGTTATAGAAGATTTAGGCACAGAAACAAGAAAATCAGCTGCAAGATCAGGAATTGAACTAGGTGATATAAATACAATTTCAGGTTTCAATAAAAATAATATCCCAGCAATTAAAAAGATGGTTCAAATGGCAGATGATGTTCAAAATGGTAAAACCGGTGTTGATCCATTAGATGTTGTGGGTGAACCAATTAGAAATAAAGTTATTAATTTGTCAGAAAGAGCAGATGAAATTGGTAAAAAATTAGGCGAGACTGCAAGAAACCTTAAAAATGTTAAAAATTCTGAACTTGAAAAATCTGTTTTGGAAAGATTAAAGAAAACATCTGGTTTGCGTGGTTTGAAAGTAGAAGATGTTTTGGATGAATTGGGCAAGAAAACATTTGATGCAAATGGTGATCCAATTAGAAAATTAAATTTTGATGAAACTACTTTGATGAGTAGGGCCAACAAAGCAGAACGTGATGCAATTCAAACTGCATTTGAAGAAGCAACTAGATCAGGAACTGGTGTATCAAAGCATTTATATCGCCAAGAATTATTTGAAATTTTGGATGGTAAGAAAAAATCATTATCAACATTAACCGACACCCAAGAAAAAGCATTGGATGCTATTCGTGGTGGGTTATCGGATGTATTGGAAACAAAAAATGCAGGGTATAAAGATTTATCAAATCAATATCGAAAAATTGTTCAACCACTTTCAGAATTAAGAAAACTTGCAAAAAATATTGATCCAAATAATTCGACTGATATTCTTGATGAAGCAGCGGGAAATTTGGCAAGAAGATTAACAAGTAATGCATCATCAAAAGTTCAAATTAAAAAAGTGTTACAACAAATTGATGATGCTACATCAGCAAAAGGCACAACATTACAAGAGACACAAGACTTAATGGATGCATACAATGTAATTAGTAAATATTACAACATAGCCGGGGGGACTTCACTTGAAGGCATTAATATGCGAACACTAATGAAATCATTAAAAGCAGGTGGTGTTGCAGATAAAGTTTTGGAAATTGTTGATCAATATGGTGGATCAACATCAGCAGTAAAAAGGCAAAAATTAATGGATTTGTTAGATGAAGCATCATCTAAAAACTAGGTTTTGCGAATAAATACAGACTTATGGCAAGTATTATATATAAAACAATGGCAAAAGCGGGGGTTAAAATCAAAGCAACTGCACCAAAAAATAATATATCTTTCATAAGTCTGATTATACACAAAATAAATCTATTGACAATGTGGAAATACACATTTCAAAAAGTTGCCTTTATAAACAATTAAAGTTAAACTAAATATAAATATATGGAAAAAGACAACCAAAAACAATTGCAAATTATTGCAAAAATGTTAAACCCAGATCGTTTCATGACATCTGATGATGTTTCTGTTATTCGGGATGCAGTTTTTACACTACTAGCTAACTTTAAAAAAGGTAATGAAGAATTAAATGCAGAAACAAAAAAAGAAGTGGAAGATCTTTTAAAAGTTGTCTCAATTAAACAGCGTGAATTGTATGAAGATATAAAAGATGGGAAAAAAGAGATGGTTGCAATGCACAAAGAGCAGATGGATGAAATTGCATATTTGGTAGAAGAAATTAAAATGATGGAACCAAAGAAGGGAGAAAAAGGAGATGATGCAGATGAAGAAAAAATCATTGAAAGAATTTTTGCTAGACTTGAAGAAAATGAAGATAAAAATAAAAAGGAAGTAGAAGAATATAATATTGAAGGAGAAGAAATTGTTGATAAAATAAATGCGCTTGATTACAGTAATGATAATTTAATTGACATTAAAAGAATTAAAGGGTGGGAGAAATTTTTTGATGGTAAAAAATCATCAAAGGCAAAGGGTTTTCAACCAACTGTAATTGGAAATGCAATGGATCTTGATACATCGGCAAGGGCAGATGGTTATGCAATTGTTTGGGATGCAACAAAAGGGGTGCATAAATATTCAGCAGGTTCAACCGGAACAATGGCAATTGGTGGAACAGTTACAGATGCAACACAAGGATCAATTTTATTTGCCGGTGCAAGTGGTGTTTTGGCACAAGATAACACAAATCTTTATTGGGATGACACAACAAATTATTTGCGAATTGGTGGAACTTTTGCAAACGAAGTTGGTTTACTTAGAGTAAATGGTCAAGTGTCGGCTAGTAATAGTTTTGTTATCCCTGGAATTGTTGAGTTATCACTTATATCACTTTATGCAGCAGGAACTTTTGCAATTCGTGGTTACAATGGAACAGCAAGAACAGATGTTTTGCAATTGACAAATCAAGGGACAACAAGTTTAGCTGCAAACTTTAATACAAAGTTAGGTGTAAATATGTCATCGCCCGGTGCTATGTTTCATTCAAGGGCCACATCATCAACTGTGCCCGGCACATCAAATACTTATGCTGTTTTGGCAGATGGTGGCGCATCAACTGGTTTAATGGGTATGGGTGCAGATACAAGTTATGGATATTTGCAATCTTTCAACGCAAAACCAATGTGGATTAATCAAGCTGGGAATAATATAATTTTAGGTAATTCTTCTGTATCTGTTGGTGTAGGTGGTGTTACATCACCAGGTGCTACACTTCATGTAAATGGTCAAGGTGGATCGGGCGGTATGCTAGTTGGAAATGCATCTATTGGCGCAGGGTATACTGGTATAAGTCTTTCTGGAACTCTTACAAGTGCTAACTATAATTTTGGGGGTGGATCAGGTGATAATAACTTATACATAAACCGTCCAACTGGTGGAACAATTTATTTTAGAGAAAACAATGCAACTGCAAAAGTTACATTTTTATCTGGCGGAAATGTTGGCATTGGAACACTTGTACCACTTCAACCTTTGCATATTGCAGGAACTGATGGTTTAACCGCAATTATTGCATCAAATACAAATGCAGTTGGTGCTACTGCTGGAATTGAATTTAGATATAATGGGGGAATTGCAACGACAAATCTTGCAAGAATAATGGGCTACACTCAAAGTGGGGGTGGTGGGGATTTGCTTTTTCAGACTGCGGCGGGGGGTGCAAGTTCGTATTTAACAAAAATGGCACTACTAAGAGGTGGGAGTTTAAATCTTTGGCAACCAGATACCTATGGTAATGGGCATTTACAATTTTCTGATTCAAGTGGTTCTGTAAGGGGGAGAATTGCTGTAACAAGTGGTTCAGATTGGTGGATTCATAACAATAACTTACAAACTTCTATTTCTTTTAAATTAGCGCGTGCATACGATAATGATCAGCAAGTAGATTTTAACTATACACCCGGAACAGTAGGTGCTATTGGTGGATTATTAAAAATAGGGCAGTTGGCTAAAAATAATGCAAACTTTACTCACGGAATTACAGCAATATACACAAATGGAGTAGAAGCAGCAAGATTTGATGCTTCTGGTAGACTTGGTATTGGGGTAACATCAGTAACAGCGGTTTTGCATTTAAAAGCAGGAACAGCAACAGCAAATACAGCGCCATTACAATTTACTGCCGGTGTAGTAGAAACAACTCCAAGAGCTGGACTTGTTGAATTTGTAAATGCAGAAGATGGATTGACATTTACAGCAGTATCAACAAGAAGAAAATTTATTTTTGACACAGCTGCACAAATTCTGACAAATAAAAGAAATCAACCAAGAGTAAGTTCACAAGCTTCAACATCTACACTTACACCAGAAATTGATACATACGATGTTTTTAGAGTAACAGCACTTGCAGCAAACATTACAATTGCAAATCACTCAACATCAACAATGGCAGATGGGGAACAAATTAGAATTAGTTTGTTAGACAACGGAACTGCAAGGACAATTACATTTGGAACAAACTATGTTGCAAAAGCAGGTGTTACTTTGCCAACAACAACTGTAATTAGTAAACATCTTTATATGATTTTTGAGTGGAACGCAAACTTAACAAAATATGTTCTATTAGCAACTGGACAAGAAGCGTAAAATATATGGCAAACATTTTAACAGAAAATTTTACTGGTAGTGACAGCACACAGATTAATGGGTTTAATAGTTGGGTAGCAAATTCTACTGGCCTACAAATTCAATCAAACAAGGCAGCAAAAACAGATAATGGTTCAGTTTGGGCATACAAGTCAGCATCAGGATGGACTGGGCAAAGGACAGCAAGTTGTGTTTGGAGTAGGTATACTGGGGCCGGACAAAGATATATAAATTACTTTGTTTTGGGTGCATCTGATATTTCTTCCCAAGCAAACTTTCTTAACAGCGGTATTCAAATTATTTATGCACGACCTGATTCAAACGCAATGAATTCATCTGTGTATGTTTTTGATGGTGCAACTTTGGTAACTACAAATCTTGCCGGGTACCAATTTGATGGATCAGATGTTACAATAACATTTACCATGAATTCTGATGGTAGCGGGACAGCAAAATTTGATCAAGGTGCAAATAGTATTACACTTTCTTGGTCAGCACGCACTTGGACAAATGGAACTGGACAATATCAAGGGTTTTATATGGACCACTCAGGAAATGATGGACTTGGTCAAACAACAAGAAGCCAAATTGATTCAATTAGTGTTGATACACCGGGCGGGGCGCCAGCAAACACAAACTCTTTCTTTATGTTAAGGATGTGATACACTAAACATAGAGTAAAATAATAAATTTATATATATGCAAGAAGATAAAAAAATTGAAACACAAGTTGTTGATAATAAATTGAAAACAATTACAACTACAACTATAATAAATGTTGTTGAAAATTCTGTTGATTTGGATTATTTATATGCACAAAGAGACGAAATTGCAAAACAAAAACAACAACAAACTGAATCTTATCAAGCGCAAATGTTAACAAGGGATAAGGAAATTGCAGAAATTGAACAAATGATTTCAGAGTGTAGAAAAGCCGGTTTAAAGACATCTAATGAAATTGCTATTGAAGTTGCAGAAGCTCAAAGAATAGAAGATGAAAGAATTGAAAACGAAAGACTAGAAAACGAAAAAATTGAAAAAGCTGCCGAAGCAGAAAGGTTAGAAAAAGAAAATGCAGAAAAATTGAGACTAGAAGAACAAAACATGGTAAAAGAAACAGATCCATTAGATGAAGCAAATACAGATACAGATACAAAATAATTTTATGCAAGACATCATAAAACAATTACAATCTATTTGGTTTCTTGTAACTTGTATTTCAGCAATGATTTTTTCTATTGCTACAAATTATGCAACTGTTGCCGATCATGAAAAAAGACTTATAAAGATTGAAAATCAAGAAACTGTTATATTAGAAAGTCTGCATCAAATACAAGTTGATATTGCAATTATTCGCACAAAATTAGAAAAAAAGTAGTATACTTATATTGTAGGGTTATCTTGTTTTGTGGGTTTGTTGAATCCCGAATATCAAAATTCGAATCAAATCCACACCAAACACTATTTGGGCAATGCACAGATGGTGTTTTTTTGTGTATACTATATTTGCCGAAAGGCAGAAAGGTAGGTGCAATCATGCAGATCCAACTGGAACTTCTGATACCAACGCCGAATCAATACGAATTCGAGTTGGGCCCACCAGACAAACCAGAACTGCCACCTCCCGATCCTGGCGATCCATCGCCGTTTCCACAACTTGACGACTGAATAAGTCGGCACAACAACCACTCTTGCGAGAAATTGCAAGAGTGGGACTTTTTAATTTGACAAACAAATTTTGTGCTACACTATATATGGATGTAAAGATCCAAAAATTATGTTAGAAATCAATAAAAATTATCTGATACATGGGGCTGATGAATCGCCAAAAGATAGCCGAACAATAAAAGAACCAAAAACATCAATTTTGGCATATTTTACTTTTGCTAAGGATGGTGGGAAACCAATCAAACCTGAGTGTATTTTAGATCAAAATAGAGTTGGGATTTGCACATCTATTTCAAATGTGCAACTTGTTTTTGATCGAACCGGAAAAAGATATAGTGAAGACTTTCAATATTTAATTCAAAAATTATATTATGATAAAAGTTGGCACGAAGGATCATCTGTGTTTCATTCAATAAAAGCAAGTTATGATTTAGGGTATTTACCAAAAGAAATTTTTGATAAATATTTCACTCGTGATACAAATGAATCATACGCAGTATATATTGAAAGACTAAAAGCAATTGCATATAATGAAAAACTAATGCAAGAATTGTTGGCCCAATGTGAAAAAGTAATGCAAGGTTATACAAATATTGGTGTAAGTTTACCGGCAATTGCACAAGCAATTGATGATACAGAAAATGGTGTTTTAGTTAGATTTACATGTGGATGGTCTTGGTTTTATAAAGTAATTAATGGTCTGGTTAAAACTTGTTGGGATGGTGAATTAATTGAACCAATTACAGCACCAATTGCAACACCAACATTTCCAATCACCGGACATGCGGTATCTTTACCATTTTATAAAACATCTGCATTATATCTTGGTAATACATGGTCAAAATTTTGGTGTGCAGATGGTCATGCAAAAGTTGATTATATGCCAACAGAAGCATACAAAGTATATTTTAAAAACTTTGATGATACATTGAAATTGCCAATTAAAAAATCTGAATTTAAACATAAATTTACAATTCAAATGGGGGTAAGTTCAAAATATCGATATGAAACTGAATTATTACAATATGCATTAATTTTTGAAGAGTGCATGGAGTGGATAAAACCAAGTGATCGTGGGTATTATGGTGGTAAAACTGTGCTTGGTGTGATGAAGTTTCAAAGGAAATATGGTATTACACCATCAGGATATGTTGGTGTAAAAACATTAGCAAAATTAAATAACTTATATAATAAATAATATATGATAATAGAAAGATATTACAAGGCGACATTTATCAATGAATTTTTTAGTTCAACAAGACTAAAATCTTTCTTGTGGCGCGCTGGTGCAGTTGGGTTAGTTGCAGTAGTTGGGTATGCTCAAACTGAAATTACAACATTAGAATTGAGTGATACTGCAATAGTATTAATTGGCCTTGTGCTTGGGGAAGTAACAAAAGCATTGAATAATGTTATACAGGCCCAAAATTGACATATTTTTGACATGGTTTATAATGTAATTGTTGGTTTCTATCGCCAACATTTATATAAATTTAGTCGTTGTTAATTTTATATGTGCATCAAATCACATTGTGGTTTGATGTCTGCCACGGTCGATTGGCAGACATGAAATCATAATGAAACTATTGACAAAAAAAAGTATTGGCATATACTTAAATTGTATGAAAATAAATACAAACACAAAAATTAAAAACTTGGTGGGCGAGGATTTTAAAACAGTTAAAGATAAGAAAGAAACATTTTTAACACTTGGGGATGTTTTATTTGGTTCATTATCAAATGCATCTGGCATTGATTTAAAAATCTCTTGGGGGTTATTGCCAAAACTTGCCCTTGAAAATGAAGAAATTACATTATCAGATGAACAGAAAAAAGCATTGATATCTGCTATTGAACAAGCTGGTAAATTGCCGGCAGATCAAAGATTTGGACTTATTATTTATGGTCGAACACTTGATATTTTAAATGGGGTTGTGCAAAAAACAATTGTTAAACCAGAAAAGGAATAACTATAAATAAAAAACCGGGTGTGTAAGCCCGGTTTTTTATTTTGGGATCAAACAATATTTCAGCTTGATATCAATATTATACACAATTTTATATTTCAAACAAAGTTTTGTCTTGTGGGGTAATATGTGCTTTCTTAAAGTAATTTTGCACAATTTCTCGTCCTTCCTGTTCTCTTTTTGAATAATAATCTTGTTTAATGGCACCAATTCTTGATCTACTAACCTTGTATTCTCTTGCAATCTGTTCATGTGTTCTGGGGTCTAATGCTATTTTTTCATAATCTTTTGGGTCAATTTTCCACCATCCGCGATAATATCTTTTGTTGCCTTTTGCAAGTTCAACAAAAAATTCATTTGCCAATACTTTTCTAATTTCATAATCTCGATATAGAAAATATCCAATAAAGAATATTGCGAGTAATATATATATCATAAAATACTTTTTTGTGGTTTAACTTCTAATTCATCATTCATTAATGAATTTCTTTTTTGTAATACTAATTTTTGTGACAACTTCATTTGTTCAATTTGTTGTAACACAGCTTCTGCTTTATTTATCCATTTTTCAGCTTTATCTCGCAAAGTATTTTTTGCATCAAGATCTGTTACTTTTTCTGATAATCTGTAAAACTTCAAAGCTTGATTTTTTTTGGAATTATAATCATTTGCTAACACTCTTATTTTTGCATCGAATATATCTGACATATTAATTTGTTATTCTGTTTGCTGCACAGGTATCACAGATGTGAGTGCCCCATGTAACAATTTTTTTGTTAATTCCCTTGCGGGTTGTGATTTTGTATAATGTGCAAGTTTTTAACCTTTGGCAGTATCGGCATGATTTTTGTGTTCTTGTTTCAGTCTTTACTACTTTATACATAT
>ERZ724506.90-NODE-90-length-35920-cov-8.994173_pt1 | contig 35920 bp, 8 predicted proteins | sample MGYA00376039_ERZ724506 | MGnify/ENA primary metagenome ERZ724506 (study PRJEB28724, sample SAMN07190887) | wastewater metagenome | isolation source: effluent of sewage treatment plant in Hong Hong | place: USA: Christiansburg, Virginia | collected 2016-03-01 ... | reverse complement strand
CATTCTGCACAAAAAATTTAAATAATAATGCTATGTTTTTTATATAATATAGATTTTAAAAAATTGCTTTATAATACTATGAATGACCTAAAACTATAATAATTATATAAAAATTTATAACTAAAATCAAATAGAAAAAAACATATTAAAATTATGTTTTAATAAAATGAAATAATTATTTATTAATAGTTAAATAATTAATTTAATAACAATTCTAATCTAAAAAAACTAAGAGAAAATTAAATTTTAAATATTTTTAAAACTAAAATATAATTTAATGAAATGAAATTTATAATTTATTAACAAGTTAAAAATATTTAAAATAATTAATTTTAATATGAGGAAAAATAAAAATAGAAAACAAAATTAATATTGAAAGTAATCGTTATAAAAATTATTAAATATTTTTTATTTTTATATCTTTTGAAAGTTTTTATAATTCATTTAAATTGATTCTTTTATCGGCTACATTCTCCAACATTTTTTATATAATTTCTATAAAATTATTTGAAAATCCTAATATTTTCAGTTTATTAATATCATTATTTATTTAAGCTTGTCTTATTTAAAAATTTTTCCAATCATAATATTCAAAGTTAGTTTTATTAAAAGCATAACAAAGGGTGATAATACCTAAACTAAATATATCTTATTTTGATGTGTAGTTTATAAATTAGCAGTTAGTTTTTGCTTTTTCTAACAAGTATAAATCAAATAAATAATATTAATTTTAATATTATTAATATAATTAATAGCAACTTTTTAACTTACTTTGATATTTAGGTTATTATTTAAATATCAAATACTTTATATTCTATATTTCTTTCTGTTTTTTTGAAAACCAATATATTTTACAAATTTAAAAAACCATATGTAATATTCAATTAATCTAAATAATATAATATTTCAATAATTTACTAAATAAAATCAATTAGTATTTCTTCTTTTTTTATTATACTTTCGTTATTCTTTAAAGATATAGCTTTTTATTTTATAATTTATCTTTCAATGGTTTAATCAGAATATTCGAGTGAAAATCTGCACTCTAAATTTTAGAGACAAACACCATTTGTTAGTTTATAATCAATAAACAGTAATTATGTTATGTTTCTATGTGTAATTTATTTTCTTATATTTATAATTTTTTTATATTCATTAATACTTTATTAATCATATTTAATTTAATTTAAATCATCAAATTAGATTTTAATCAATATAATTAATTTATCTTTTGATGTTTCTCCCAAATCTCTATAAAGTTCAACATTTTATTAAATTTCTTTATTAAATTCTTTTCAAATAAAAACTAAACTTGTCAAATAATTAAACAGATTTAGGTCATTTTTTTAATATTCATTTAATAAATTTCCCATTATAAATATTAATATGATTTTTGATATTTCTTTACTATTTTATCTGTGGAGGCTGTAAATACTAATTCCTAATTTTAATCTGCGACTATATCTGTAATATAATTATCATTTTAGATTTGTTAATTATTAAAAACCGAAAATTTTACTAATTTATCAAAATTTTATTATTAACTTAAAGATTAATCAATAAGAGTAAAATTATTTAATGTATTACCTACCAAAATACTTTTTAGAGGTTCATAATGTTTAATACAAGTAAAATTGTAAAAGTCTGAGTTTTTATTATTAAATTTTTTTAATAATTATTAATTTGTTTTATCTTATAAATCCCAAACAAAAATATTTTGTTTGTCAAGAGAATATAAATTGTTGTTCTAATTATCAATTTATATGTCTATAACAATGTTCTAATGTTAGGTTAATGTATTCAAACATTTTTAGGTTCTTAAACACCAAATTTTAATTAATTTATCACTACAACCGCTAGAAATTGACTTTTATTAACAAATCAAACTTAATGCATTAATTTAACCATTATGTCCCTAAAATTAAAATGCTTCATCTTTCAATCTTAAATCAAATACTCTGATTATTTAATCTTTTCCACCAGAAAATATAAGATTATCTTATTCTAAAGTCTCTAAACAATAAATACCTCCAAAATGACCTATATAATTTCTAAAACACTAACCTTTGGTTAAATCCCAACAATTAATTTATTTGTCATCTGATGAAGATACTAAATAAGGTGAGTTTTATAAAAGTTTTATATCATTTACAGCGGCTTTATGCTGAGATAAAGTCTGTAACTAAGCTAAAGTACAAGATCTTCTAATTTTTATTGTTGTGTCTGTAGAACCTTATGCTAAAATATTTTGTTACTAATTAATTTATAGACATTATATCCAACCTTTTTAAACATTTGTTTAACACTAAATTTTAAAAATGAACATATTTTTTTCAAATTGATTGTTTCTGTAATTTGGCCCCATTTATCTAAATTAATTTGATGTTGGAACTCTTGGTATTAAAGATTTTATTTTTTTATAAATTCTTTAATATATTTCTATATTTTACATTATTATTATATGAAAGACGAATAATGTGTTTACTTTATAAACCTTAATGTTAATAATTTAAAGAAAAAAAGAAAATTTAATATTAACTCTGTATAATTAGCATAATAATGTTTACTTTCCACCGAATATGAATAAGAAAGTTAAAATATAATAATATCTTTTGAAGATCAAATAAATTAAATAAATAATATGATTTTGGAGTTAAAATTAGAATATTAAATTTACAAGAGAAAGTTGAAAATAGAATGAAATTATATAAACAGAATAATAAAAACAAATATAAAAGATAAAGTTTAACTTATTTTCAAGCTTTTAGAATAACTCAGGATTAATTCGACATTTAAAAATAAAAAGTTTTCAAATTTATTTATCAATAATTATATAGCCAAATAATAATAAAATTTAAAAGAATATGCTCAAAAATTATAAAATAATATAAACTACTAGACAAAAGAAAATGAAGAGGAAGGTTAATATGAAAGTAAACAATAAAAAATATATTAAAAATAATTTTAAATTAAATAGCAAAATAATCCAATACAAAAAATAACTTTAGATATACTAAAACTGAGTAATGTGCTAAATACTTTGCATGATCTAGTATTTTTACAAGGTACTGTTTTAGATAGAATTGATAGCAATTTGAATACTTCATAGAATTAGATTCAAAAAGGTAATTAAGAAATTAAAAAAGCTATAACTATTTTATAAAATAGCAAAATATTAAAATTTAGAAAGTTACTCATATTTTGTAATATTTTAGTTTTTACAATTTAACTTTTAAAAATAAAATATACAAATCTTTTTAAATAATGATATCTATAGATAAATTAAACTTTAATTATTATTTAATCTAATTACTTAATCTGTCAAAATACAGAAAATATTTTCGATATCAGATAGATTTTCGTAAAACTAAAAAAATTTATCCATAAAATATTTATTTTTAATGTTACATTTTTCGATATTTTTATTAATAATCTCCCTTGATTATTAAACTTGTTAAATACGGGATAATATTTAATTTTTATCTTATATTAATAAATCTTGTCTCTTCTATTACTTATTTATTAAAAAAATAATTTTGTTAAGTTCTTGTTCTAATACCATAATACATTATTAAGAATATATATTTTAATTTTCTTCCATAATTTTAATAATTATAAATGCAATTAGAATAAATTTAAAAATAATTTCCTTATATATTACCAAACAACGAAGATGTCAAAATAATTAAAAATAACTATCAATTAATTGATATCGAAGAAAATGGAAAAATTGTTTGTTGTTAATTATGTGCTCTGCCCATGAAAATTTAAGTATTTTTAAAACCTTGTGATCATTTTATTTGTTCTTATTGTTTAGAAAAAACTCAAGAGGAATGTTTAGTTTGTGGCTCAGAATTGATAAACTATCAAAAGACCATCAATGAGATTATTTAATAAAATTAATTATAATTATAATATTTAATGACATAAAAGTATGTGTGAATTAATTAAAAAGAACTTACTATTTAAAGTAATGAATCACTTTAATTAACCATATATAATGAGGAAATACCTGTAAATATGGACACACAAACTGAAAATAATAATCAAATTGATGATACAGATAAAATTTATGACCATTAGTTTTATGAGAATTTTTTAAATAGTAAGATAAAAAGATATAAATTCCGACAATAATATATAATCACTATTTATTAGATAAAGCAAAATTAATGAAGTTTAAACAGATTAGGAGGTAGATCAAAATACATTAACAGCTAATAATTTTATTGATATTGACCTATAGTCAATTTAAACAATGGGTTGCTTAGCAAAAGACTATTAAGATAAATCAATATATTCCGAAGATGAAGGAATAGATGATTATAAAGATGGAGGCTATCATCCTGTATTTATTGGCGAAATATTAATAGATAGATATATTACTTTATAAAAATTAGGTTTTGGGCATTTTTCAACCGTTTGGTTATGTAAAGATGTTAAGTTAAATACTTATGTAGCTATAAAAATATAAAAATCTGCTAGTCATTATTTAGAGGCAGCATTTGATGAGGTAGAAATTCTATAAAAAGCCTCATCTTCTTATAAAACAGATGCTTTTTAAAAGGATCTTTAGGAGATTAATGGATTTTTATCTTAAATTGTAAATTGAGATGACTGTCATGTTGTATAGTTGTTAAATTCTTTTATTATAACAAGCTTAACCGGAAAACATTTTTGTATGGTTTTTGAAATACTTGGTGTCAATTTATTGGAGATAATTAAAAGATATGAATACAAAGGTATTCCTATATAAATATGTAAAAAAATGACTCGCTAAATTTTAATTGGCTTACATTATTTGCATAAACACTGTGGCATAATTCATACCGATTTAAAGCCCGAAAATGTTATGCTTTGTTTAACTTAAAAGGAATTGTAACATATAATAGATTGAAAATAAATTAAAGTAGAATCTTAACTTGTTATTGACATACCTTAGGAAAAATAAATAATAAAAAATATTATTAGTTAATAAGAAATTAAGGATACAATAATCACTTAAGATGAAAAAAATATAGATTAAAATAGCAAACAAGATCAAGAATTTTAATAAACTCCAACTTCAAGCTCAATATTAAATCTATAGGAATTAGAGGATGCTATCCGGGGATATATATTAATAAACAAAATATCAGACAAATAAGAAATAAAGTAAATAAGAAAAAGGTTTAAAAGAAAATACAAAAAAAGTAAACAAAAAGATAAAAAGTTTTAAAAATAAAATAAAAATTTAATAAGTTCTTAGTCTTCTTTTAATGAAAAAAACAACATTATAATTAATCAAGCTTTACTCAAGCAAGGTAATTTAGACAATGACTTTTGAGTTAAAATTGCAGACTTAGGTAATGGTTGTTGGACCCATCATCATTTCCAGCCTGAAATTTAAACTTGATAATATAGAGCCCCAGAGGTTATTTTAGGGCTAAACTATAACCATACTGCAGACATATGGTCTTTAGGCTGTATGCTTTTTGAAATGCTAACAGGAGAATTTATATTTGACCCTAAAAAGCACTAAGGTATTAGAAAATCTGAACACCATCTAGCATTAATGATGGAAATCTTGGGTAACTTTCCGAAAGAATACTCTACAGTAGGAACAAACTCTAATAAATTTGTAAGTCAAAAGGGAGTACTTAACAATTTTCCTAATTTAAATTACGTAGAGATAGAAGATTTATTAATTAATCTGCATAATGTTGACTCTTAAGAAGCTAAATTATTTACCGATTTTTTGAAACCAATGTTTGAAATTTATCCATAGAAAAGAGCTGAGGCCATAGATTTATTGAAACATCCTTGGCTAGAAATGACCCCTTCGTAAGACTGGAAATAAACCAATTGCTCTAATATTAATTGATCATAAAACAATGAAAATTCTTTTTAATATATTTTGCCTAAATATTATCCAAACTTAATAGATTTTGACGCAGATGCTTCTGACTATGATGAAAACTATGAAATGGATAAAACATGTTACATATCAGAATACAATAAACAAATAAGAAAAGTTGATAGATCTTTTAAATAAATATATATTGGTTATGCTGATGGTATTTAATTAGATTAGCTAGATAACCATTAATAATGTTAATTTCAAAAATAAAACTAAAATAATTATTTAATATAATAATGTTCGATTTCGCCAACTAATGGATGCCTATACTACAACCATTAGCTGTTGTAATATATGGAAGTTTTCTATATATTACATTAATAGGATAAATCGTTTTTAAGAACTATTCAATTTTAGCTGAAGATAGATGGAGCTCAATATATTTAAATGTTTATATATTCGTTTTTCATTTGATAGGTTCTTTAATTATATACTGTTTTTTAAGCATTATTTTTAGTGACCCCGGTGAGCCACCTCAATTTTGGGTAAAATAAATAGGGATTTAATTCTAAACCAGAAGACCGAAAAAAAAGAATGTGTGGCTAATGTTCAAAATTTAAGCCAGAAAGATGTCATCATTGTTCCAAATGCGGCAAATGTGTTTTGGTAATGGATCATCACTGTCCTTGGTTAAACAATTGTATTGGCTTTCGAAACAGAAAACTATTTATGCTATTGATTATCTATTCAAGTATTGAAATTCTAATGGCAGACATAATATCAATTATACAATATACTAAAGTTATTCTTCATAGTAGGAGAATTAATGTATATAATAAACTTAATCTTTCTTTGGGATTTATAGGTTTAATTGCAGCTATTGTTTTTAGTTTTTTAATATATAAATTTTTAAAGTATCATCTAGAATTAGTATCAAAAAATACAACTACAATAGAACAACTTGATGAATAAAGAGGTAATATATAAGAATTTAACTATGATATGGGATTTTAATGGAATTGGAATTTCGTCTTTGGCTAATCTCCTTTATTATGGTTAGTTCCATATGACAAGGGAATTGCTGGGCCCATAGGCGATGGTACTGTTTTTATGAGGCAAAAAACTAATAATACTGGTTTAGAAAATGATGATATAATTCTTTAGAGTGATAGCTACGCTTAGCCTTCTTGGATGGCAGAAAAAAGCTTTAATGATCCTCTTAATTTATAAAACAATATATTTAATAAAAAAGAAAATTTATTAAATCAAAACTTAATTTATTAAGGTTTATAATTTATTTTATTTATTATTGTTTTGAGGTTTTATTATTAGTGAAATATGATACTTATTATTAAAACTAATCTACTAAACTTTATTTGCTAGTAAATTATTTATTATCGCTTAGATGTTGTTATTTTTAAATGCTATTTTTTAGAGCATCAAAGTTATTAATAATATTATTATTTGTCAAATCTTTGGTTTTTTTGGTAGAGGATGTTTTGTTTTCTATTTTTGTTATTTTTTATTAAATTTCTACTAATATCTGATGGGTATTGTTGGGCCCTTAAATAATATTTGAACCTTCATATATATACTGATGAATATAACTTATTGTATTTCTAAATTGATTTAATATATTGTTATATTTTTCATTTTAAGAACTATAGTTTTAAATATTTGAATAAAGATTTTTTTACTCTTATTATAAAACAGAGTAAGCATTAAAAATGTCACTATCTTTTATTTATTGATTATTATATTAATGTTGAAAATTTTTCATAATACCAGAATTAATATTTTATTAATTGTATAATTAATATGACAGATTATAATATTTTAGCAATTACATTTTGTTGTTTCCTTTTATTTATTCATAATAATTTATTAGTTGGTCTAAACTATTTACTTAAGCCAAACTAAATAAATTGTCTTTTATTTTCTCCTTTTTAGTTAAATTATTTTATAATAATTTTTTTTATTATTTATATTAATAAATTAATTACTAATTAGCTTTATTTTATTTTTGAATTTATTCTTTCACCTATTCTATCTATTTCTTAATACTATTTTTAACTTTATTGATTTCCTAGTTTGGATTATTATTTTCCTAATCCTCTTTAAATAATGTTTTATCTTATAAAATTATTTGATTGTAAAATTTTTTTACTTAATTTAAATTATTTACCACTTAAAGAAGATTATTAATGTTATCATTTTATTTTTATTATTATGTTTGTTAATTATTTTATAATAGACTTTGCAAACATTACTATTAACTAATAGTATTTTATATTTTGTTTTAATAGGAACTTATATCATTATAATTTTTTTTTATTTCTTTCAATAGTTAGTCCTGCATATTCAGATATACTATTTTCTCCTTTCTTAAATTATCAATTTCTTCATAACTATATTTAATTTACATTTTCTTAGTAGATAATATTTTATTATAATTATCAACCTGGTTGTCTTATGAAAACTTGATTAATTTTTATTATGACTGACTAATAATTCTATATTCTTAGGATTTGTTTTATAATTAAAAACTAGTAACCCTTGCATTTATAATTCGAATTTCTTTCTCTATTTTATCATCAACATCTTTCAATTTATTTATTTAATTAATCTGTTTTTCCAGATCATCTTCAAGATTTTTGTAAGCAGTGTTTTCTTTTGTTTTTAACATTTTATGGTTAGTTAAAAACGACTAATTAACTTAACTCATTAAATTATAAATATTAATATAGTATATTATTCTGGTAAATCGAGATTTTCCGAATCATGATTAAATTGAATTAAATTTTCACTATTTTTATCTTTTTTATTTTAATTATTAAATTCAGTCTAAAAAATTTCTTATGAATTTTTCGAAGCAGTTTATTCCCAGTATTCTGCTTACATCTAAAATTATCCTCCTTCTGTTATCTCTATAGTTCATTATATCTTTTTAAGTCTTTGTAGATATTCTTAATTTTCATTTCCCATTAATAGACCAAGCTCTCTTAATTATTATAAAGCTTCAATATTATTCTCATCTATTAAAAGTATCTATTCATAAACTTTAAATGATTTGTCTAAATTTCTCATTCTTTTGTAACAGCCAGCAATCATTAACTTCCATCTAACATCATAAGGTTATAATAAGTCCCCTCTATCAAAAAATTGTCTTCCCAATTCAAATTTCTAGTTTTTTACATGATAAATTCCCAATTAAGCCAAGCAATCTAAATTAGTTGGCTATTTTTAATAAGTCTATAAATAATAATAATATGATTAGCTCTCATCTCCTAAACAGTAATAAAACATGGCCAATTTATTAGTGAGGTTAGGATCATGAGGAACCATAGTAATTAAGATCTCTAGCCATTTCAAAGCATTTTTGTAATCTTAATTCTACTCATATATATTAACTATTTAAAATATTACTTCAGGCGTTTTAATATTTATCAGCCTAAGTTTCTCTAATACACCTAAGGCTTCATGCTATTTGTTAAGCTTTTAATTCACTATTGCTAAATTAAAGAGAGCTTCTAGATTATCTGATTCCAAACTTAATGCCTCTAAATAGTTCTCTTTAGCTTATAAAAAATTATCTTTATAAAAATAAACATTACCTTTATTTACTTTAGCTTTTGCATTAAATCTATCTAATGATAAAGCCATATCACAATATTTTTCTGCTTAACTAATTTATTTTTCAAGTAAATATAAATAACTTAGATTAGTTGCCACTTTGTTTTAAATATTTAGTTCACTTTTTTCTAAATTTTTCAAAAGTGTAATAGCTTCTTATATTTTTTTCTCTTAAATCAAAAACTAACTTTTAATTAGCTATATATCTTAAACCAAACAAGAGTACTAAGAATTTTAAATTTCTTAAATTATGCTCTCATATCCATTAAGAATGCCCCCATTTATAACTGGGGCACTAATCTTTATAATTTCTAATAATTGTTTTCTTTACAAAATTATTATATTCTATTGCTCTTTTAAAACTTTAGTATTTAGTTAGTTATTCGACAAATATAAATTATTATCAGGGGTCTTTAATAATTTACTTAATGTAGCTTATAAATTGTGATAATCACCAACCGTGTATTAGCAAAGCAATAAATTATAATACGCTTAAAAAGAAAACTTTCTGCATATAATTTCTTCAAGTATGGATATAGCTTCTGTATATTCTCTTCGTCTTAGATGAGAAGTTGCAATGTTTTACAAAATTTAATATTTTAAATATTAAAATCAGCTTGGAGTCTAATCATAAGCTATTTTAAACATTTAAATTGCTTAATTATATTTTTCTTACTTAAAATAAATATTACCCAATTCTAATCTTACTCTAAATAGATTATTAACATTTTTTAATTCAAATATTTTTTATAAACAGTCAATGGATTCTTTTATTAAATTATTTTTATAGAGAATTATTCCTAGGTTTAATTTTACTGAGATTTATAATTCATTGTTTTTGAAATCATCAATCAAATTATTCTAAAGACAGGCCAGAAACAACTTTAGTTATTACTCTGATTAATAAGCTGCTTGTAAAGACTATTATAATTAGTTTTGTTATAAATAAATCTAGCTTTTATTAATCGAATCATTAATTTATTATTCTTGGAGCAGAATTTATTTATCCATGGGAATTTATTAACATATCTAAAAGTCTTTTTTTATTCTTTCCTAGGCCATTTCTATCTTTTCTTCAGCAGATAATATTTCTTTTTAGGTTTATTGAAAAAATCATTGCTAATTTTAATTAGAAGAAGCTCTAGACTACTTTCTACCTGTTACCACAGATCTTTAGGTTGCGTTACTAAAATTATAAGAATCCATGCTCATTAAATATTATTATAAAATATAAAACATATTTCTGCGACTTAATCTTTATATGCTAACATGTTCTTGCATCTCCTCTGAGGCTCTTAACAATATTTCAATGTAGAGTCATGAAAATTAAAGAGTGTCTTCCAGCTAGTATCTTCTATATTTTATTCAATTATAAAAGTCTTTCATAATATAAACTTGATCAATGTACGAATATTCTTATAACATAAACGAGGTAGTCTGGGCAAAGCTGACGGGATTCCCCTGGTGGCCAGCCATTATTATTTCTTTAAAGGAATAAGATATATATGAAGTTATGTATTTCGGTGACTTTACAAGGTCTTTTCTCCATAAGTCATGTCTCTGAGACTTTAAAAGTTTTACTCCCTCTTATAAGAACTGTAATCGTCTTCAATGAAGTTTAAATTTTGCAAATTAATATTTAGTCGGACAGGTTACTCTGGACGAATTAATAGAGTCTAAACAATACGAGAAAAAATACAAAGAAATCTACCTATAAAATAAAAAAGGGCTAACCGAAACAAAAATGACCAATAATATTGACAGCATGGTTTATTTATCTGTTAAAGAAGAGCGCAACGATAAACTAGAAGAAAACAATTTTAAAGCCCCCAATTAGGAACTCGTTTAAATATCTTAAGAATATTAGAATCTGCTGCTATAATAACACTCCATAATGCTGAATATAGAAAACTTTAATGATATCATTGTTAATTAAGCTTTTATAAAATAAAAATCATAAAAATATTTTGAACAATTACTATATATTTTAGAATATATTAATCCTATTATAGTTTATTTTTCACCTATTGGCAAAATTATTTGAAATATCAAGACTTTTTAACAACACATAAACAACAATGAAGAGCTAAGACAATTTAAGTAAATATTTAAACTGATTCAATAACAGTACCATGATAAAATAATAACTTTTCTTAAAACTAAATAGAATAACTATATTAAAGCTGATCTTCAGTTTTTCATTTCAAATAAGAAACTTCAAAATTTATTGATTTAATAAATTTTACCTTTTGATATAGATAATAAAGATAAAATGGAAAGTTAACAAAAAAATAAGCAAAAATGAAAAGTTTCAGAATAATCTGAAATTTCACAAAACAAGTAAGAAAGCCAGCCAATAGTGGAGGAGTGAGTTTAATACAGAGTTTCAAAGAAAATAGCAAAAGTAATATATCAAAGTAATGAGTAACAAATTGCTAAAAAAAGCATATGTGAATAATTAGGTTAAATTATTGAGGAATTAGTGAGAGCAAGAATTACAACTTATGATTAATACAAAGAAGAAATAATTAAGTCTTTGGAAAATATACAATCAAATTCGGAAATTTTGGACTCTGTTTTAAAGAATTTTGATAAAGATTGTTGAAAAGGCCTTTATAAGTGAAAATTAAACCAAATACTTTCTAAATAAATATAAATTAATCTATAATGAAGATATCGTTTGGCTAAATACCATTAAATGAGGTTTCATAGCATTAATAATATTTTTGATTTTCTTTAATAAAATATGATCGATTTTTGCCAAATAAAAAATATGACTAATTAGTTCTAAATCCTTGATAAATTTTTCATAAATTTAATAATTTTAACTTTAATGAATTTTAATTAAAGTATGTTATAAAATAAAAAATATAATAATATTATTTTTATTATTTAACTTTCTTTTTATTACCTTTTGTTTTTTTAATGATGTTTATTTAAGCCTCTTAATCTTCCATCAATTCTATATTCTTCTTTTGTTCAAGATCATTTTCATAAATTTTTCTTTTTTCCTCTTGTTGTGTTTTGGCTATCTCATAAAGTCCGGTTTTTATAATGGCATTTATTTTACCTCTGATGTTACATTCTCTTGCATCATATTTTTTAAAATGAGTAAACAAGTTGGTTTCTTATTTGGAATGACTCTTGAATAATCTAACCATTTTTAAAGCATTCTGAGCTGTTAGTAAACTACCATCTGATAAATCATAAATGATTTTCTCATCTTGAGTAATATCATGAGTGTTACTAAATCTAACATTTGATAAATAAAGCCATTTAATAGGATTAAGTCCCAACCACTTACCTATTTCGCCCCAATAGGCAAACTCTTTATTTTATTCATTTTATCCGGTCATCTAAGCTATGCCTAAGAAATAATCTTCTGTCAAGCAAGTAAATATAAAGTATACATTTTATTTCTTTCTTAACGCATTATTAAAGTTAATATTGTTCTTTAAAGATGAGGTCCATACACCGTACTTGATGGCTTTGTGAACATCATCAAGTTTTTTAGACCTAATAATGAAAAACTAAGAATCCTTAACTTTATCCTCTAAATCTATTTAATTCAAGTCTCTTACTGAAGAGAAACTTTGCAGTGTTTATTTTACATCATCATAGTTAGTTGAGCACACAAACTCAGGCTTATAATACCTTTAGAGAGTTTCTTATTGAGTTTTCAAAATTTCCTATGATGTGCATTGAGTATCAATAAACTCCAAGAAGGAGGCAAAGAATTGCTTATCATTCATTGGAACTGGCTTGTCATCTTCATCCATTTCGAATCAAGACTCGTAAGCTGGGTTTTCAGGCTAACTCATTTATAAATTTTATAATTAATGATTTAAATTCTTAAAATAAGCTCAAAACTTTCCAAAAGAGGATACTCAATAGCCTTGAAACTACCATCTTTTTCTCCAACCATGACTGAAGGAAGAATCATAAAATGGATGATTCATGAGGGAGATAAGGTTAAAGAAGGAGGAACCTTGGCTCAAGTTGAAACTGATAAAGCCACTGTTGATTATGAATCAACTGAGGATTTTTATATAGCAAAAATACTAAAGTATGATAGTGCAGAGAAGATTTAAGTCGGAGATATTATTGGATATGCAGTGGAAACTTTAGAGGAGTTGAAAGATTTTAAGGTGCCCACACAAGATATATAGAAAGAAAAAAATTAATCCTAAGATAATAAGGAATAATAGTAAAGTATAAATGCAAAAATTGATAAAAATTTTAATGAATTTGATAATAAAAATTGATTATTTATTTCTCCATTAGCTAAGAATGTGGCAGATAAAGTAAAAATAAATTAAGAAGAACTTTAGAATATAAAAGGTAGCGGAGAAAATGGTTGAATAATTGCTCAGGATATCCAACAGTAATATAAATCTTATAAACCTTCTATTAACTTTTAAAAAATAACTTAAGATGCCGTGGTTAAATAAGAAGTAATTTAAAATAACACCACAAATGATAAATATTCGACCTTCAATAGTGAGTACATAGATGTTCCTTTAAATAGTTTTAGGGAAACTATCGCCAAATGATTAACGCTGTCCTCAACAACCATTCCCTAGTATTATGTGACCATCAAGATAAACATGGAATCTTTAATAGGCTTAAAGAAAATCATTTAGGAATCTACTTAATAAAAAATAACTGTTAATGATTTTATAATCAAAGCTGCTAGTAAAACATGCTTAGTTTACCCGGAAAGTAATTCTCATTTTATTAATAACAAAATTAGATAGTTTAAAAATACAGATATAGCTTTTGCTGTAGCAACAGAGGGAGGTCTAATAACACCTACAGTTTTTAACACCTAAAATAAAACCCTTGGATAAATAAGTGAGGAAACAAAAAGTCTTATTCAAAAAGCGAAGAAATAAATATTAAAGCCACATGAATATCAAAATGCAACTTTTACCATATCAAATCTAGGGATGATGGGAGTGGATAGCTTTACATCCATTATAAACCCTCCTTAAACATGCATCCTGGCCATATCATAGACAAATGAGGAGCCTGTTAAAGACACAAACAATTCAATCATATGGAGACAAATGATGAAAGTAACTTTAACTTCTGATCACAGAGTGATTGACGGAGCCAAGGCAGCACTTTGGTTAAATACTTTTAAAGATTTTTTAGAAAATCCTTTCAAATTATTAATCTAAATTATTTTTATAAATGTAGTAGGAAATTGAAAAAAGAGATGAACTTCTGGCCAAGCCTTTAGATTATCTTATTCAGTATATTGAGCAGACTTCTTTAAAAATTGTTTAAGCTCCTGAAGATAACTTCAAAAAAATACAAAATCTAATATTGCTTTTAGAAAGTGACCAGTTTCTAGTAATACAATTATCAACTTTAAGCTTAGCTTAAATTTTCAGAGATATTTGCCCTTCAAGTTTCCTCCATAAAGATGAGTTAGAACTTAAATTAAAAGAAGTTATTAAAAAGGAGGAGAGAAAACTAGTCATGTTTGAATACGGTCTGCTATCCTTATTTGAAAGATATATTAAGAAAATACATGAATTAAAAGAAAACTTTAACTCTATTAAGAAAAAAGGATAGAATGAATAAGATATATATGGCAGATTCAATCTGGTGTATGTCTAGTCCTTATGCGAAATTTACTCAAGTTTATATGATTTTAACTACAATAATTAAATATTGAATGAAATCTGCAACTTCATACTGAGCAAAAGAAAAGATATAAGAGATGTTCTTATACAATACACAGGAAAAATAATAATGAGCGACAATCCTAATTTATGTAATATAATAAGATAAATCCAAATTAATGATACTGGAAAAGATAGGCAAATATTGTTAGAGTCCTAAAATGTTTGGCAATATACATTAGGACTATTTTGACCTTATTTCAAAAACACAATTTAGTCTATATAAAGAAATAAATCAAAAACTCAGAAAATTTGATAAATAAAAAGAGTACCTAGAGAGCTAAAGTAATTTAAAAGAAAAAGGAAAGTTGTCTAAAAAAAAAATATAGAAGTTAGAAGAGAAATAAAAAATACACGAGTTATAGGACTACAAGCTAAAGAGAATTGAGGAAAAAAAAAAGCTTATGAAAATTGTAGGTAATAAAATGGAAGAAGAAAATGCACAGTTTTCTTCTAAGAAGCTATAAAACTTATCTAAGCTGATTATGAATAAGCTTTTTTTTATAGGCTTTAAAATAATCGAGGATTATAACACTTCAAATATAGTTAAATTTGCCTTATAAATAATTGAAAATAATTTTCAAAAAGTGGACCTTAATTTTATCAGAGAAATTTAACTAGGTTTAGTTGAACTTTTCAAAAAATACTAAGACTAATAAAACTAAATTAGTAAATATTTGCAGCTTCAGTTTCAAACACTAAATCTCATATTCAAGATATCTAAGCATAAGAATTTAGACAGTGAGGTTGAGGAACATTTTAGTATTTAAAGTTATTTCCTTACTATTTAAAAAATATCTAAATTAGAAATCGAGCAATTACAATCAATTTTTAATGATAATTAGTAAATGGAGAGTTAAACTACCAAAGGTTTATTTGATCTTCTTATTAAAAGATCTCTATATAATAAAAATGTTATTTTTAACTTTATTTTTGTATTAATATCACTGATGAATTAAATAAAGTAAATAAAAGAGCCCCAAGGCTTCATCATATAAATACTGGATTTGATCAAAGAATTAATGGATGTAATATAAAAAGAAATATTCTATACATTTAGAAGCTTTAGAAGAAATGCAATTTTTAAGCAAAAAGGAAAGTAATTTGGTTCAAGATGCCTTTATCAGAAACAAGTTTAATGTAGATATTATGGGCATATTACTTTAAGTCAGAAAAGAGAACAAACAAAACCCAAGAATACAATAACTTTTGAGTTATTTTATAGATAAAGATATAATATAAAAATATAAGAACAAAAACAAAAAGTAATAAATAATAAATATAAATTTATAAATGAAGTTTATTTAATTATTTTTCTTATTAAGAATATGCATGCTATAACAATATCCTAATTAAGATTATGTTAAATAAAAACTAGATTTGCTTAAGAATTTTGATTATGTTATGGAACATGGTTAGTTTATCTTATTCTCAAATAAAGAAATTATTTAAGTTTATGACATAAAGTAAAAAAATATTTTATATACTTTAAAAGAGCATAATAAAAGCATGCAAATAGTAAATTAAAAACTTCATGTTTTAAACAATGAAAATAAATATTTAATTTTCGAAATATAAACTGGATACTTGATCTAATAAGAACTTATTGATAGTGATATAGTATTTTATCTATAGTATTAAAATTCCTAAATAAAAATTCTATAAAATGAGTTGTCTATAATAGAGAATAATTAATAGCACTAAATTAATTTGGCTCAAGGTTTATAAAATATTTTTATATGTGATAATGAATTAGTAATTAAATTTATAAGTGCAAATGAGGAATATTTGATTTATGATTTAAGTATTTAGTAATATAGACTCTAAGATAAATATATTGTTTGTAAGAATTCTAATTATATAAACAATATAAACACACAACCACTAGCCATATTAAATAAAAATCACAAAGAGTTTTCAATAAATTATTTAGGTTAAACATATAGGTTCAATTTAGACTACATTAAAGAAGAAATCAACAAAGCTTTTGTATTATAAAGTTAGATAGTTTTAGTTGGAGAAAGCAACTCTGTATATTTATACTCTATAAGCTATAAACAAATAACAAAATAATTTTTTAATAGCCTTAGTTGTATTAAAAATGTTATCAATTTGGATTAGAGCTAAAATATCAATCATAGTTTTGATAGCTATATTTAATTTGTTTAAAAAGGAAGCTATATTAAAGCTTGGTAATTTAGATTTAAACAGAGTATATTATAAATAAAAAAGGCATTATTCTAAAAGAAAAAGTAAACAATAAAATAGTTTTATTTAATCTAAACATAAAACAACGATTTTCTATTTTTAGATCACTAGAGTAACAGCTTCTAAAGAATTATTAAAATCTAATAAAATATCAAATGCAATATTAAATATATTGATTCTGGTTACTTGATTAATTGCTAGCAATTTTAAATTTGCTTAGATAATTAATTACAAATAACAAGCTGTTCTTAAACATATGTAAATCACTAAATTGTTTCAATTGATTAAAAGAATTCTTAAATAACAGCATAATAAAATAATATCCAGTTATGGACTATTAATCTAGACTAAAATGAAAAATTACTGAAGATAAAGTTTTGTAAAACTAAAGGCTTTATCCACCCGTATATATTTGAAACAATTCATCTCATCACAAAACATGTAGACAAAAATATTGCTCTCATATTGACTGAAAAAGAATAATCTAATTAAATCAATGTTTGAGTTTTGAACACTTTAAACAATAGAGTTTTGAAAAACTTTTAAATTAATGATTTAAGCATTAAGAGAAATATTTTTGTGAAATCCAACGAAAATTCTTTCTATATATTCTATTAAAGTTTAGATTTTAATAAAACCTAAATAATAGTAATTGAGTTATTTAGAAAACAAATCCTTAAAAATGCTAGTTAGTATATTAATATTATATAAAAGCATGATACTGTTATTTAAGAAATTGATTATTAAAAACACGACTTAGATCTTTATGTATAATATAATACTTATACTTTAAATCTTCTGATTAAGTACGCTAGAATTTAAAATACTAAAAACAATTTAGGATCATAAGATGTAATAATTTTAACTTAAGATAATAAACTATATTAAATTCCATAAATAATATTGTCATCGAGAAGAGTGTCAAAGGAGGAGTAGTAGTCTAGTCTAAAGAACATTAGTAGAAAAAATATAAAAAAAATTAAAACTGAAAATTATTTTAAAAGTCAAATTACTCCAGAATATAAATAAGACATTTAAATCAATTAGTTAAAAGAAATCTAAACCCCTTTTAAAATTTTAAATACCAACAAATTTATAATATCAAATACTATCTTAGAGAGTAAACAAAATATTATTCTTTAAGACTAAGCCTTATTTTTAATGAACTATTATCCTTTCGGCTCTTACGACAATAATATAAATACTCAAAAACTAGTGTTAATTTATATGCTAATAGCTGCCTTAATATCCACTGCTTTCACCCTTCTAAAAAATGAAAGGACTTAAGCATAAGAAAGAAGTTATCTTAAAGACTGATTTTAATAAATTATAATTTAATTATTTTTTCCTTGTTGACAAAAATTTTGAATGAATTAAAGGGTCTTTTTCTTAACTCATCTAAGTCATAAAATTAAATATAAATATAACCAATATAACCAGCAGAATTGCCATTCCACCCATTATAGGTTTGATATAAATGTCTTCTGCTTGGCATAAAACTGTATTGTAAATCAGAGTTAATATTTAAAAAAATTACATTATATAAATTATATTTTTATTTAATTAAAAAAATTGCTATCTTAATACGAAGGAAATTTATTTTATTTTTTATTAATTTTAATTGCTTCTAAATTAGATTTATTATTATTCTATGATTCCTTTAATTATTCAAACTATATCATAAACTCCTAATATGTTTGCTTCAACTAGGCTAGTTCTTTTTCTTACTATTATAATAATCTCTGTTCAGAATCCATTACTTTATTGATATCAATTTGCTCTATTTCTTATTCGATGAAAGAAATCTCTGGATTAATTTATATAGGAATAATACTAGGATTTAAAGACTTGTACTTAATAGTATCATTGACTATGTTTAGACTATTTTCTTATTAGCTAAAATTATTAAGGTTTTAAGTTCTGCCTAATATTTCTTACTTTTTAATAAAACTCATTATAATATATTTATCTTAATGAAAAACGAACAAAATATTAACATTCAATAATTTAACAGATTAGAGTCTACTTGTAAGTTATCCGAGGAATAAAAAGAAAATATATTAAAACTTTAACATTTGCATTAAGTAATTGATGGATAAATAATACCCTACTAACTCAATGATTCTATTGATAAATTTAAACAGAATGGATTCGGAATATATTTTTATTTTTATTTTTTGAAATTTTTTAGCTTTGTATTTATGATTATTGGACTACTAAGTATTGCTCTTATGGTTGTTAACATTAGTGGTAACGGCTTAAGCTAGTTGGGTTAGACAAACTTTTTAATTCTTTCTTCTTTAGGAAACATCAAACAAATTAATCTGTCTGTTCAATAATGGATCACATTGTACAAGATATCATATTAGGATTAGTAATAGGTTTACAGCCTATGATTTGAGGATATGGTTCCCTATTTGAATTTCAACTTGTGGATGAACTTTATAATTAATCTAGTAATGCTGCTGGCAATATTAATATTTGAAATACTTGTTAATTAATAATCAAAGTCTATCAAAAAATAGTAAATTACAGTAAAAGATTACACAATATTGGTTTATGGAATACGGAGTTAGGATTTAAACAAAAAAGATTTGATAAACTTTTTTAATTAATTTGGAGAAGTTGTAAGCATAAATTTTTCATATAATTTTGGCAAATTTATTTTAAAACTTAAAGAATTAATATAGCAAAAGAATTTACTAAAAAACATTGCAGCTAAAAAAAATTGGTCCTAAGAAAAAAAATTAAGACATGGAGAAAAGCATACAAAAATAATAAAAAAAAGATCCAAATAGTTATAAAGAATAATTGATGGCAAGAGAATAGATCTAATTAATTTTAGTACTTTTGATAAAATATAAGTCTTTGTTACTTTCAATGATTATAAAACAACAACAAGAGTAATTAAGGAGTTTAATAAGGAATATAAATATAGTATTTTTTAATGCATACCTTATTTTAGGAGAAATATAAATGAAAACTATTTATACTAAAACTCATAAAAGATAAACTACAAAATACCCGATTATCCTGAGAACATTATTTGGGAAAATATTGAGGTATCTTATTCATATTGACTTAAGAAACTATTATTATTTACTCTGTATTTTATATTGCTGTTGCTTCTGTCGTTTATTATTAATTCTATTTTAACTGCTTTATCATTTAAAACAAAATTGCCAGAATTTCAATGTCCAGCCTCATCATATACACTAGAGACCTACTCTTTATTGACTAAAAACACCGAGGAGTAATATTAGTATGGTAATTGTTTGTGCTAAAAATAGAGCTTGTTTATAATATTTTAATAATCATCCCCGTTATATTCAACTTGTTATTAGTATGGAAAAGAATCTTGGATAGCTCTTGGCTTCAGCATCTTAATTGTCTTGGCTATCATTTTTGTTAATACTGTTTTACTATGGCTAATAAATATATTTTCTAAAAGAATAAGATTTTAGTCTGTTACAGACCAGAGTTGGATTCATATTTTATTTGGCTTCATAGCAACCTATTTAAACACAGCTTGGATAATCATATTTATCTTTTAAGAATTTAACTCATTCAATTTTACTAGAATATTATATGACTTAGTACCTACTTAGATTTTTGATCTTAAACAAAAGTTTGGAATGCCTGGAAGAAATTGGTACTTGACAGTTCTGAATAGAATTATTTTGCCATTTATTCTGCTAGCAATCAATCCCCATTTGACTGATTTAGTTATTTCTTATTTTCAAGATAAAATGATAAATTTTAGAGCGAAATCAGCAAAGACAAAAGACTAGTATTTTAAAACAGTCACTTTATAACCTTTTAATTTAATAAGCTGTTGGTCGTCAACCTTAACAGTTATTTTTATACTTTTTGGGTTTTCTGTAGCTATGCCTGTTTTTTCATTACTTCTGCCTTTAGTGCTTTTGCTTTAATTCTGGATTTATAAAGTTATACTCATAAGGTATACAGGAGCAACACCTTTTTATTCCAAAGATATAATAGACAATATAATAAATGTAACTAAAGGAGCGTTGATAATAAGAAGTATGCTGGTTGTTTATTTTTTAGGCGCTAATGATTTATTTCCCTTTTCGGTAACTTATAAACTTTTAGTATGGGAAATATAAACAAACACAGCTTCATTTTGGACAGCTTTATTTCTATGACTACTTAGATGCTGGCCTATAGTACTGCTTACATTTGTTTCTTTGTTTTTTTTCTTTTCTGAGAGTGCTATAAAGTTTACTACTAAAACAATAAAAAGAAAAATATTATGAATATAGAAATAATATAAAGGAGATAACTTAGGAACATATACATAGAATATGGCCAAAATATCCTCAGTATTCATAAAGGATTATAACATTAGAAATAATCCTCACTATAAAAAATACATTTACTTTAGCCAATAAGAGCTACAGAACTTATAGATGTTTTTCAAAAATAGTTCTATAAATAATTACTTTAAAGTTTCTCTTTCTAATATATAAAATAGCGAAGATTTAAATAATCAAGATAACATCTAAAAAGACAATATTAACTAGTTAGAAATTGAGCTTTAAGATTACATTAGTGAATCTAATTAAAGTTAGTTATCAGATAAGTTTAATATTACCTAATAATCCAACAGCATTATTTAGTAGTAAAAAGCTACAGATAAGTTTGCTATAAATATAAATAAGGAATAAAATATAATTAGTGGGAATGATTCCTTGGACTTATAAATTCAATAGCAAATAATATAAAACTATCAGAATGTTTTATACTCTTAGCTTATTGATAGTTTTTTAGAGCATCAATAATCATAATAATTATTTATTAAATATTTAAGAGTTTATAACTAAATTTATAAATGACAAAAACATTATCCCTTTCTTCCTTTTAAGGAACAGTTGGCGTAAATTCAATTCTTTTATTTGCAGACTACAAGAACATTGAGCTCAAATTCACCCAAGTCAAAAACGATTAATGTTGTGATTCAATTCCAAAAATCACTTGTTGTTCTTTGACTGTTGGAGAGACTTAAATTTATGGAATCACAACAATTATATGATACTTATAAAGACTATAAGGAGACAACAAGGAAACTGATAGCCATCTTTATGACTGCGCTTTAGAATACTTTGTTAAAAATATAGCCTAATAAATAGTCAAAATGAATACAAATTTCTGCAAAAATAAAAATCTAGAAAATGCCGAATTCCAAAAGTTATATAAGGAGATGATTTCTAATATGAAGAATTTCAATGCCTTGTACCAGGAGCTTGAGAAGTATGAAGTCAACGCTTTAGACTTTTTAGTTTTCACATGTCTTTCCTCTTGCATGACTTCAGATCTATAGAAACAATTGAAGTAGTTCAAGTCACTGGCGGCCCGATGGAAGAAATTGTCGGCTGATAAAAAACTGGATAATCTTCTCGCCAATCATATTAAAAAGATGCTTTAATAAAGATTATAATTTTGATTATTTTTGAAAATTTAAATAACTCAATTTAATTATTTTGATAGTATTTTTTCTAAAGCATATTGTAGCTCATTTTTGGCTATTTGATAAACTTATTCTTGAGATAGTTTATTAGTACTAATTCTAACAATTATGCTGCTAGTATTATTAATGAAGTAGTTTAAGAAGCTTTAATATCCCAAGGATAGTTAGGACAAGTATTCCTTAGTCATTGACATTTCGTAGTCTCTGCCTCGTTTGCTTATTCTTCGCTTAAGCTCCTCTACTTCAGCATCAAGATATATAATTATATCTGGTACTTTTATATCCTGGATGTATTCTGAGAATTGTTGTTAATATTTTGTAAAATCAAAATCATCAATGTAGTTCAGATCTCTCTGGCATTAAGCAAAGACATAATAATCTTCATATATGCATCTATCATATATCTGAGTATGAGAGTCACAATGACTATTAAACTCATTTTCATAACGAGATTTAAGAAAATCTAGCTGAAGATTTAAAGCATATCAATTATATTTATTTGGACAATTTTGGTTCTTTTAATTTTCGTAATAATAATCATCTAGATGTCAAAGCTCTCCAAATTTCTCCATGATATAGCTCAGCTCTGGATGTTCTTTAATTATATTTTAAGCCAATGATGTTTTGCCTACTCCAATGTTGCCAGAAATTACTCTTATTATTTTACATTTTAAATGATTGGTTTTCGAAGTTTAATTTGTCCATGAATTATTTATTATGTAATTTTATAATTTTAATATGCTAATAAATATACAGAATAGTTTAGATAGAAATACAGAAGCTTAGTTAATTCTATATTTTTATTAAATAGGCAAATAGGAAAAGGTAAATTGGTTTATTATTGAAGTATATAAGTACTTACAGTAAAATGATGTTAAAAATAATACACTTGGGTTTAAGTTGGTATTTTAATATCTAGAGCCTTTGGATTATTAAGAAGCAATACTAATTTTGTTTGAGATTTTTAATAAAGAGAATTTGCAAGATTTTAAAGAGGATTTGACTTATTAGCTTAGACTTTAATCAAAAAGAACTAAGGCATATTTAAAGTCTCTAATAAAGTATTTAAAATATGTTTAAAATATAAAAAAAGAGTTTTTAATTTGTTTATGCCTTGTTAATTATGAATTAGTTTAAGAACAAGTTAAAGAAGATTAAGAAATATACTTTAAGGCTATTGAGAGATCAATAGAGCTAAACTCCTTCAAAGGTTATTTGGATATCATCTAAATTTGTTCAAATTAATGGCATAAAATAATTAGTACTATTTATTAGTTTAGAAACATTTTATTTATATCCCCGTAACTATTAAGATCAATATAGAATATTAGTCATGAATAATAAACCATTAGAAAAGAGGACTTAAGTTAAATAATAAATAATAGCTCTAATAATATTCATGAAATTTTTGAAATTATTAATTTTTATTAGCAATTATTAATTGATGAGAGTAATATATAAAATTTTTAAAAATAAGATAAAATTTAAGAATTAGTTTATAATAGTATACTCACTAATCAGGATTAAATAAACAATTAAAAATAAATATTTAAATCAAATAGTTTTTGTTTATAGAATATAGATTTTAAAGATAATGCTCTAAATTTATATTTTCTTTAATAGTGTTTTTCTTATGAAGATATGAATGAGAATATAATACTTTGAGATTATAAAGATATATTTAATTTCACTTTAACAACTAATAATAATGATTATTTATAGTTTTTCTATTTAAGACTGTATATTAATTATGTGTTTAAGGAAAATGACTTAATATAGAAAAAGAAAAATTATTTAAACTTAATGAAAATTAGCTATTAAACTAATAATTTAAAATTATATTAGTTTTTTAAGATTATATACAAAGTGTATTTAATATAAAGTATTGATTAAAACTAATAAAATAAAGACCATTAAGATAAATATTTAAAAAAATGTTTTTCTAAACCAAAATACAAAAAATATCTATCAATATATTAAAGAAAGGAAACAAACTATTAGTTATGCCATAGGCTATTTAAATCTTAATTTCCAGCCAAAATTAAAGCTGCAATAAACACTCATCAAATTACACATTATTTTTTATTAAATATAAAGCACTTAAAAGAATTCAAAGCCAAATACATGATCAAATTCTTCTACAGCTGTAATAATCAAATATAAGAAGTAAAGATCAAAAACTTTTAATAACATTGCTAATATACTCACGAGATTACTCAAAAATATGAAACATTATTAGTATAAATATTTTATATATTTCAGGATCAAAATTTCAAAATTTACGAAAAATCTTTTATTAATTAAATATAAATTTTATAAATCATAAAATGAACACTAATACTAAAGCTGAGGGAATCAACAGTTAGATAACTTTAATGATGAAAAGTGGAAAGGCTACCATTGGATTCAAACAAGTTCTTAAGAGACTTAGAGGCAACCAACTCAAAGGCATTCTCTACTCATCCAATCTTCCAGTTCTCAGAAAGAAACAGATCTAATACTACTGCAGATTAGCTAGAGTTTAGTTCAGAGAATTTGCTGGCACTAATACCGATCTAGGAACAGCCTGTGGTAAACTTTTCAGAGTTGGAATTTTAGGAGTAATCGAGCAAGGTGATAGTTAAATTCTTGGATTCTTCGGATAGACAGCTCCATAGACTAAAACTAACACAACTGCCAGAGCCAATTAATAATAATATCTTGTTTATATTTTTGAATTTATTTCATTAAGCTTTTAATTATAAATGTCAGATACTTGTTAGTAGAGTAATATTTAGAGACCAAGTAGTTTTGAGGTTTTATGAGAAGAGGCTTTGAGAATACAGAATGCTAATTTATACACATAAGTTTTGAGTCTTAAGTAGCAACTGAAATTACAACATTCATTAGACTGATAAGATATTTCAGGTGTAGAACAGTATCTTAGTTTTATTCACGAAAGATGTAATGTTTATGCTTAGTTTTTATTATAAAATGAAAAAGAAAATAATATATCTTAAGTGCTCTTTGAGCTTGTTAAAGGTTTTTAATAAGTTATAAATAATACTTGTAAATTAGATGAAGTTATTGCCAAGCATAATGAGCTTTTAAACTATGTTTTTAATTACACACCTTAAACCAACATTGATAATAAAGATATCATTATTTAGTAATAAAAGCTTGAGATTATTTAACTCAAAGATAAATTAAAAGATGCTGAATTGCTTGAGGAATTAAAATTGCAATTAACAAAAAAAGATTTGTAAATTTAAAATGTGAACTGGAAAAATCTCATTTACTAATAAAGAATACAAATGCTAAAAAAGATTAATGATAACGAAGTATAAAGCTTTATTGTTGATTCTTAAGAGAAAGAAAACTATTCTTGTTTCTGCGGAGGTAAATTATTATAACATATAGATAGTATAATTAATATTGATGAAATAAGATAAGAGGTATAATTATTAAAAGAAAATCTTATTTAAAAAGAGAAAGAGATATTATAGAGTAGCTAGAATAAATTATAAATAAATACTGAGCAGCAAATATAGTTATATGAGCAGATCAAAGAAGAAATCTAATTACTTATTAATTAAAACTAGGTTAGCCAAATAGATAATAATTTATTCAGCAAAAAAATGATATAGTCTTCAATTTTCCAACAAATAAAATAAATTATAGCTAATTAAAATGACTATATAATTGAACTTGAGAACAACTTACAAAATAATCTTAAATCCCTGGACTATTACTAGGAAATAACGGATAGAAAATACTCTTAGCAAATGACCTTACTAACATAACAAAATAGTAAGTACAAACTTCTATACGACTCAATAAAGGATTAAATGGAGAAATAAAAAGGCCTCATAGAGTAATAGCAAAACTCTAATCCAAATATTAATATTTTTGATATTGAAAACATAAAAGACAAACTTAGCAACTAAACATAGAATATAATTAAAATAAGCTCAGAAATATAAACATCTTTAGAGCATATATCTAAGGTGCAATCAAAGGAGATATGAAGCCTATAAGAAAAGATATGATCATAATAGTAAAAACTTGTCAAATATAATTCTAATCATAATACACAATAAAGCTCATAGACTATAGAAAAAAACTCTAGCAAATAGTCACAATCAAGCTCAGGCCAAACTGTATAAAAACTACTTGATTTGTGTAAAGATAATCTAGAATAAAAAGATCTAGTAAATCAGCTTTATACATCAGTTAAGAAAAGAAACAAGCAACTAGAAAAACTTGAGCAGCTTATTTAGTTCGAAAAGAAAAATGTTGAAAAAGAACAAAAACTCAACCAATAATTATTAGAGGAGTTTGAGAAAATTAACCAAAATAATATAGAGTTAATTTCTTAAAAAGAAGAAAGCATTAAAGAAATTGAAAATATAATATAAAGTAATCAGTAAGTATATTTAAGTTTTACCTTAAAGGAAAAAACCTTAAAAAACACAATTTTATAACTTAATAGTTAAATACAGGAGCTTTAAAGTGGAGCAAACAGCCTCGGAAATACTAATGAGATTCTCAAATAAGATTTAGTATTCCAAAAGAATAAGACTAAACAAATAGAGAACTAATTTAAATAATAGATAGAAATAAGTCAAAAATATCAATAGTCAGAAATTTTTTTTAAATAAAAAATATTTGAAAACGAAGAGAAAATTTACTAGCTTGATGAACTGTGTATGATTTATAAGAACTAGTTAACAGAAATCAGTAAAGAACTATCTAAAAATATACTAATAATTAAGGAAAGGGAGTATGTTATTTAAAACTTAATTTAAATGAAAACTAATTAAAAATTTGACTCTGATAAAATTGATTATTAGAGTCAGTATTATATTGCTTAGCTTGAATTAGATAGGCTTAGAAAGCAAATACTTTGTAAGAACTGTAATGAGAATGAAAAAGAAGTAGTTCTGCTAAATTGCTTTCATTCCTTTTGTCAGAAATGTGTTGATTGAAATATAAATGAGAGAAGTAGACAGTGCCCAATATGTATGGCAAAATTCACAAAGTTTGATTTAAAGAAGCTTTTCATTAATTAAGAAATAAAGATTTTATACATTATAATTTTATTTATTTTTCTTAATAAATTTTCATGAGATTTTATTTCAATTAAGACTCCAATAAAAATATTGTACAATCAAATATTAAGGGCTCAAGGTAATAAAATAAAGATAAATTTACCTTCTTATCTAAGTAAATTAATTAAAGTGTGTCTGGAAATAATTTATCATTAATTTACTTATTGTAGTTTTATAGACTTTAATGACAATAAAAACATAATTATTTTTGAAAAACTAGAATTTTTAATTTAATCTAAGATGTATTTGAATTATTTAATAAATAATTTCTAATTATAAACAGAAAAATATATAAATATGCTAATGAAGGTTTCAAATCTGCTATTGAATTTTTATTTTTGCCAAGAATAAAAATCTTATTTAATTATTCAATAATATTTAAGATGATTAAGAAGATTAATTTTTTTAAATTATACTTCTTTAATAAAAATTATATAATAAATAATAAGAAAATAATAAGACTAAAAATATTATTTAAGTTTATCTATTTGAAATGAGTCAAATTTCAGAAGATTTTTGGCATTTGGAAATTTTTTTTCAAAATTCTTTGCAAGTTACAAAATCTCTTCAGATGATTCATAAAAAGTATCCTCTCCAAGATTAAGTAGTTTCTTTAGTTTATCAACTATTATCTCTATGTCTATTTTGGCTTTGACCTATTCTATTATCTTTATTGTTATATAAACAGTACTAGCTCCCAAATACTTCAATGAGTATTTTCAAATTAGATCAAAATCATGCAAAATCATCTTAGAAAGATATATAAAAATTCTCTTAATTTATTGGTACTTTTCTGTTCAGTGAAAATTCAATTTAACAAAAAGAAACTCAACCAAAACTAAAAGAGATTTATTCTTAAGAAGATTGTAATTAAGTGTCTACAGTATTTCCATCTCCATAAGCTGTATGGACTCGAAAGAGATTTTGTTGTGGGTCATCTTCTCAACAACAGTACTTATCTTAAAGGGTAATATTTCCTCCATCTTACTGGATATAAGCAGACAAGTAACTCCTATAAGATGAATGTCTTTAGAATGAAAAGATCTTTTGGAGAGATTAAGAAAGCTGTCAAGGATATCCACTGCAATGAAAAATGTGCTTTGTTCGCAGCTGAAAGAAGATAGTACTTCAATCATCCAGTCTACCATCTTGGTTCTGATTTCTTTATCAATTTTGTGTTTTAAAAGGAAGTTCTGTCAGTAAGTATTGGGCTAAAGACTTAGTTCATTTTTTAGTATATTTTTTAGATTATTTTATCAAATTTTTTCAGTCTCTTTTAATATGAACTTTTCTTTGAGCTCAGCTTCGTTTTTGATTTTTGGCTTTTATTTGCTTGCTGTAATGAACTGACTTTAAGAGAGATGATTTTCTTTAAGGATCTGCATTGTTTTAATGTTTTTAATTAATGACTCTTTTTCCCTGAAAAGTCTTGGTTATTGCTTTTGCATTTTGTCAGTCAACATTCCGTTAATGATCATTAGTTATTATTAAATTTTCCGTTTTAAGGTTATAAATTAAAGGATTATTTAGATTATTATTATTTAAATTATGGTTAGATATTTGGTAATAATTTATTTGAGCTTAAAGGGCTTTGTTTATGCTGATATTTGGAGTATTAAATAATAATAGTAGATGCTAAGCTTTATCTAGCATAGCAATAATAAATAGGACAAATATTTGAATAATAGCACAATTAAAGATAGAATTGAGAAAATGTCTGAGAATGCTTAAATTTTTATTTAATAAGTTTATTAAGATTAAAAGAATTGCAAAAGAAATAATTTCACTAAAGAATAATTATACTAACAGATAATCATGGTTAAAAAGTGCTGATAAAAATGTTAATAAAAATAGATGTATTATTAATAAGCATTTAATAACAACATTATTAATTATTAAAATAAATATATTAAGAATCTTTATTATTAATGGTTTGATATTAATCAACAAGACTTTATTTAAATGATATAGAGTTAATATTAAAACCAAAAACTCTTAAAATCAACTATCTAATTAGCTCAACTTTAATTAAATTACTACCGAATAATTAATAGAAATTCAAAACTCTATTATTTGTCTTTGAACTAAGAACTATCTAACAGTTTTCAATAATTTTTATAAGCCTTAAAACAACTCTATAATTTTATACAAGAAAAAAAATTAAAAGTGGAAAAACTTTTTAAATTTCTGAACCAAAAGTTTTTAAAATAAAAAACAAAATTAATTCAATATGAAAAATAGGATAAAATAAATTAAACCATAAACAGGAATAATTAAGCTAGCTTAATTAAAACCCATTTTTCATATGGAGTCCCATAAGAATTATTGCATCAGTTATCTAAAAACAATCTACCAAAGAGTCTTTCCATTCACAAATTCATAAAGTAATAATTTTGAATTAATAACAATAATATAATGGAGATTAATCAACTGGAGGTTCTTGACATTGAGGAAAACTCTTAGTTAAAACAAGAGGCAAGAGAGCAAGTCAAACTAGCTATTGAGAAATACAAAATCGAGTCCCAAGTTTCAAAACAAGTTAAACTTTATTTTGATAGAAAATATGGTCCTAATTGGCACTGCATTGTAGGTATATTAATAAGGAAAGAACTTCAATACAACACTAAGTTATCAGAGTAAACATTTCATGCATTTTTATGATGGACCAACAGCAGTGGTTTTATTCAAAATGGACTAATATAATATATACATAATTTATAATGATCAGAAAAATAGAATTAGAAATTCAAAATTTGTATTTATGTAATAAACCTTGTTTAAAAAGTTCTTAAAAATTTGGATACACATAAGCTATATGAATTATGAATAAATTTTAAAATTAATTTAAGGATGAAAATTTTATTTAGATTTATGTGTGAAATTTTTATGAATATTATAAAAATTAGAGCAAAAAGATTGTTACTGAAATAATTAATGAAAATATTATTATTAAATGAGGAAGCAAAATAAATATTAGAAATTAAAATACCAATGTTAAATTATTTGAATCATTTTTAGGAAGAGCAAAATCTAAGCAAATATTTTAAAATCAGATGAGAAACAGGCTTAAATATAACTTATGATTATGAAATGCTAATTTAAAAGCATATTTAAAACTAAAAAACTAAACTCATTTTTTAATAAATTCAATATTATTTATTTTAGCCAATTGTGTGTGTTAATATTATAATCATCATTGCATAAAGATGGCGCCGCTATTTTATTTCTCTCAAGTTCTTTAAGTGCAAATAAATAGTCTTTATTTCTGTTTCTCAATTATCTCTCTAAATTATAAATTCAATTTATACTTTTTTTTATCTTTGCATTATTCTTATTATTAATCTTCTCTATTTCTTATTAAAGACTTAATTTTTAACCCTCAAGATTTTAAACAATAAGATTATGCTCAGTTTTTTACTTATCATATTTTGATTAAAGATCTTAGAGTTCCTTCTTATGTTTGTCTTCTGTTTAGTTTAAAGGCTCTTAATTGGACTAAGCTTAACTATTATATAGATTAATATTCTCATTGTTAAGATTTCGTAGATCATTTGATCATTTTCTTAGATGAACTTTTTATTATATTTCTTAATCAGGCTTTATATTAGAGAAAGTCTAATAGCCAATATCTTTTTATTTAATCTTATTTGGTGTGGCAAAGTTGCTAAACATTGCCGACTATTTTTGACTCTCAATCTATTATTTTATTTGTTCAAAGTTTTATTAAATCTACACGAATGAGTTTTATATACTTGAAAAACTAAATTTTATTTTTGTTTCATTATTGCTAATTAATAATTGTTTAAGTGACTCATAAAGCTCAGCTATTTCCTTTTGCTTAGCTTAAAACTCACTTAAATCATTGATAGTTAAGTTATTTGTAATAGAGTTGAGCTTGAGTCTCACCAAATCAATATTCTGATAATATTTCTCATTACTCTTTATAAGCTCTATTATGTGGCTCTGATTTGATATAATCTTTTAAATAGACTCTGGATTTATACTCTTATCATTTCCATTGCCTTTTTCTAGCATTTCTATTTTCAATAGCAAAAGTTTTACTTATTTTTGTAACTTATTAGTGGTGTCTTTGGTAACAAAATTTATCATAGGATTTGTTTGAATTTATTTGGCTAGAGAAACAAAGTTCAAAGTACTCAAAGACTCAGACAAATAGGCTTAATATGGCAACACATGACCAATAATTGAGAACTTAGAGTTTCCTTTAAAAATGTCCTTAAGATAATGTGTTAGTTTAGAGTCTCAGAAATGTTTGAAGTTGTTCTCTTTCCTACTAAGACTTGTTATAATGTGATTCAATACAGAAAGAGACTTGTTAATGTAACATCCTTCCTCCATAATTTAGTTCTAATTTTCTGATTATTTTTCACTTCCAGCCAAGTCAATAAATATGACTTTAGAATTCTTAACTACTTCATAAAAGCTTTTATCTTTACAATCTTTAAATCCTTTCTGGTCCTTGGTCTTCATTTAATCAACATCAATCTGCTATGTAAGTTCAATATCAAAGTTAATTATGAAATGGGATCATGATGACTATTGGTTCATAATTGTTTGGTTAGTGTGTCTTCTTTGTAGAGCAAGTGTAATGTCATCAAGTATTTGCTATAAGTTATCAGCTTCTTTATGAGCTAGTCCTTTAATAGTAATATTATCTTTTGAGTTTTCTTTTAATTAAAGTTTTTTTGTGTGGTCAAATCCAACCATGTCAAATATTTACTCATTATATATCTCGATAAAGGAGTACTTAAGAGACAGTGTTGTGTTATCAAACTAATCAAGCTCACTTTGCTTTGCAAAAACATCTTCTAAATATCTTTGAATTATTCCTTTGCTTTTTACATGATTTTAGTCTCCAAATAAAGTGTATGTTTTTCCGGAGGATGTTTGTCCATAGGTCATAAGACAATAATTAAACTTATTAAATTACTCCATTAAACGAAGACTCAAGCATCTCTCCTTTGAGATCTTGAAAAAGCAACTCTTAATTTATAGTATGATCGAAAATCTTCTCAAATTTGAAAACCTTTTGATTGAAGTGCTTTTTATTCTGCTAAATAACCACTTAATTGTTTTTCTTATCTTTTGTTTAGTTGAAAAACTCTGCTGGGGTAGTGTCAAAATCAACTTCTTATTCAACAGTCTCATCATCTTGCTGAACTAATATAGTCTTTTTTTTATCTTTTTCGAAAGCTGGCCTTATTCTAAGATACCCTTAAATAGTAGACATGAATTATAATATTTATAAATTGGCTATAATTTATTATTGATTTATTCTGACTCCTGTTCCTTAAAATGCTCAAAAATTGCCTTGATTTTGCGGCCTATTTTATTAGCTCTAAGTTAGGTTGATATTTTATGTTTAAAGCTAGTCTCTTGGTTTAAGTTAAATATTTCCAAGCACCTAGTATAATTAATAAGAGATGAAAATCATGATTGGGAAAACCAACAAGTTATAAACAATCCATAAGGCATTGTAAAATGAGTCATCAAGAATAGGTTTATCTATAAGCATCTTTGCCTAGATCTTAGTTAGGACAAAAATAAATATCTAGACATATATAAATAGCAGTTATATGATAAGGAAGAAACAAGCTAGCTACAACTATGATAGTGAAATAAATATAATTGTTATAAGAAGAATAATTGAGTTTACTGTGAAAGTAGGTACTCAATAACCCAATATATTAATTATTAGAAATCCAAGGGCAAGAAAAACCATTAAAAATGTTTTCTTATTTTTATCATTATCATACTGCTCTTGTTGCATTATATAAATATTTAAATTGAATAATAATAAAATTAATTCTCAATTTTTGTTTTTAATACAAAGATATTTTATATGCTCTATTTTCTCTACATAATATTTGTTTGGATTTTTGTCTATTATTTGCTAGAGAATATTTTTATAGTCTTCAATAAGAAGGATTTATTTTCCACAGAATTTCCTCGTCAATATTTGTATTAATTATGGTAAAGAATATTTCGATACATTGTGATTGTGAAAAAATAGATCCACAAATATTAAAACATTAAAATAGCTTGCGGTATAGATGTTTTAATTTATATCAATATTCTCCTTGTCTTTACTAATGTTGCTATTTTCTTTAAGCTATTAACAAATTCTCCCTTCTATTAATTATCATTTTTATTTTAATAATAAATCTTTTTCATAATTCTAAGTGACTTTTTTCTCTTTTTTTTAGGCTTGATAATATTTCCAATATTTTTATTATTTATTTATACTCACTTTAATTTAAATATTTCTATCACTCAAACTCTAATTTTATTATAGTACATCTCTAAATAATTCTAATTACTAATTTCAATTCATTTAAATAAACTACTTGCATTTATTTATATCAAATGAAATATATTATTTCTTTTAGCCAAATCATATCGATTTTTCTAACTGCCAATAATCTTTAAAAAGATAACAAATCATTTTGATATACTTTTAATTATCAGAATTTTAAAGCTAAGTCTGCTGCATGACACTTTATACAGAAACATTCATTAATGGATTTTAACTAAACTATCCACTAAGCTCATAGAAATATTCAAAGCTATTAAAGAACAAAATCAAAAATTCAAATATCCAAAGATCAAAATCTTCTAATTAGTAATTAATGATTTCAATACTATACTTTGATTATTAGCTCACACATCTATTATCTTTTTCAACACACTCTTTAAATAATAATTTAAGCCTGGTCATTAATTATGTGGTTTTTACCTCATAGTTAAATTGCTAGCAAATCTTTCGAATTAGAGATTCAACTTTTATTTTTTGTATTTTTTAATTTTAATAATATTTTTTAAGCTTTTTATTATATTATTTAATTATTTCTAATTCATTACTGTATATTTACTCTAATAACATTTTTTGTTTTTCGACGTTATTTGTTTTTTTTAATTTAAATTTGAACATTATTATATATAAAATTTATTTAAGACAGTGTAGTTGTATTGATCTATTTTTTATTTGCAATAGGTATCTTAAATCTCATAAAAGAAAGCTACGAGTTTCTAACAAGATAATGATCTGATTCTTTTTTTATGGTTAAGTTATGTGGCAGTTTATTTATTGATAATAAATTTCCTAAAATATCTATCATTATTAAATTAAAAGTTCTTTGGTTTGGAAACAACATCATGTAATTGCTATTTTCTAATTCAGTTCTTGGCATTCTCATATTGCTTAAGATAACCAGAGTATCTCCTTAGTTAAGAATGAGCTGTATAATCTCTAGCATGAATGGGAAGAATATATCAACTTGTTTAGCCATAAAAAATATTTATATTTCGAGATTATTCAATATTTTGTTAGTAATTTTTCTAAATGAAATTTTAAAATCTTTTGTTTAGAAAAAATCAATAGGCTTAAAAATATAATAAAAATAAGAATCTTATTCATTGATCTATATTTTATAGTGCTATAACAAAGGCAATAAAATTGATTAGTCCAATATAACTATACAAGAAACTTGGTCAGAGTTATCACTAAATCGCACAAAATTATTATAGCTTTCATCAAAGCCACCCTAATATACCAGATTAAAATGTTTAAGTTTAAGGATTTCTATTAGCTGAGCATGATTTTGAGGGAAATGCAAATTTTTACTTATTTTGTTTTATAAGCTAATTTAGAAGAATTTATAAACAAACTAAAGATGTCATTAATTAAGAACTTTGTCATGTTAATCGAAATCATAAACCCATCAGTTTATTATAAACAAGAAGTCAAGTTTATTATGTAATCCTAAATATATTTAAAGTTAAAGATTAGATTAATTATCTATAGAAAAATACTTAAAATCTCATCCTTAAAGAAAATCCTCTTTAGAAAGATTCATGAGTTATTAGTGTGGGTTTTTGGACATATTAAATTGCTTATTAGAATCGCATATAATTATAATGTATTTATTTTGCTGTAAAATTTAAGACA
>ERZ724506.89-NODE-89-length-35953-cov-10.154131_pt1 | contig 35953 bp, 48 predicted proteins | sample MGYA00376039_ERZ724506 | MGnify/ENA primary metagenome ERZ724506 (study PRJEB28724, sample SAMN07190887) | wastewater metagenome | isolation source: effluent of sewage treatment plant in Hong Hong | place: USA: Christiansburg, Virginia | collected 2016-03-01 ... | reverse complement strand
AGCAGGTGATGACACAACACCAAGTACATTGTATTACACAGGAGCTGCCCCAGCTAACGCAAACACAATAAACACGAATGTATTGATAGTTGGTGGCGATGAGCTTGGTAGAATAAACGGGTTGAATGAGTTAGGGAACATAATACTTGCACTCAAGAGCGGCAAGATATATAGCATTGATGTAACAAACCAAAGAGCAGAGCCTATTGATGCACAGACTGGTTGATTTAGTGATAGATCAATAGCCAATGTTGCAAACTCGCTTGTTTATCTAACTGATAGGTGAGTTGATACTCTTAGACCTAGGCAGTGAGTAGCATGAGCAAGTTCGTTGGAGAGCCAACCACTAGATGCAAATGTAAGAGAATTAACTAGCAGGATAATAGAGAGCCAGTTGAATGCCAACTGTGCTTGGTATATAAAGAAGCTGAACAACTACTACATATCTATCACTACAAACGGTAGCAATATCCCTGATAGTACATTAGTATACAACAGCTTAGTAAACGCTTGGACACAATATAGCTATCCATGATTGTATGACTTTGGTGTATATATAGACACAGATTGAGTGTATCATTATTTGTTTGCTAGTAGTACAACCGACCAGATATATGAGATGGAGAATTGATTTGATGATGACGGCACACCTATCCCAGTAGAGATAAAGAGTAAAGACTTTGATTTTGGAGAGCCTTGACAATTCAAGACATATTCGTATGTGGATATTACATGACAAAAAAGCAGGTTTTCTACGATTGATCTGACAATAGAGGTAGATTGAGAGGTAGTAGGTGGTGGTCAGATAAGTGATGACAACATAACAAGCACAACAGTAGTAGAAACATTGGGTAGCAGACCACTAGGAATAGATACATTGACAGGTACTGCATCAGATGAGATAGAGTTATTCCCGTTTATTGTAAGAGTACCATTGTATGCAACAGGGAATACAATAAACTTTGGTATGAGTAGCGAAAGTGGTGTATGGATATTGCAGAAAGTAAGGATGTGAGTAAACGCAGAGCCAATAGATGTATTTGGGTATGAAAATATAATTTAGCTTCTAAGATTATGTATGACAAATCTAACTAATATCCCACTCGATTGATACATACTATATAGTAATGGAGAGATATATAGTTCCAAAAATAATATATATTTGAAACAAAGAGCAAATAGGGCTTGATACAAACAATGTAAATTATGTATAAATGGTAAAATAAAAATGTTTGATGTACATAGATTGATAGCTAAAGCATTTATCCAAAACCAAGAAAACAAAGCAACGGTAAATCATAAAAATTGAAATAAGCTAGACAACTCTGTTGAAAACCTTGAATGGATGACATATAAAGAAAACACAAGGCACGCAATAGATAAATTATGATTGAAAATATGATCATGAGATGTATCTTGAAGTAAAAATTGAAAGGCAAAGAAAACATGACAATATACTAAAGATTGATTGCTATTGAAGATACGAGATTATGCTAAAGAGTGAGCAAATGAAATAGGAAAATCTCACTCACTAATAACTGCTTGCTGTAGAGGCGAAAGACAAACAGCATGATGATATAAATGGAGATATTTATCTTAAAACAATCGTAATATGAGTAATTTAGTAACAATACCAATCGAGGACGATTTCGAAACCACTCTATCGTCAGTATGGTCTGGTTGAACAGGTGTTATGAATGTAAACAGCACACCTGATGGCACTATGCCAGCAAGTCAATTCTCTTATATAGTAGTAGACCCTTGAAAGATAAATATGCAGGTTGCTAAGATAGATAGTTGGGTAACAAATACTAGCTTCAATGTATCAAGTATATCTGTAGCAAAGGGTAGTGGCGTAAACTATAGTCAGCAAACACACGCAGCAGGAGCGATAGTAAGATTTTCTAACAACTATCAATTCTGGAAAGATATATTGGATGCAGTAAACAGTAAAGCAGATTTGGATAGTGCAGAGTTTCAAACTATATTAAGAGCACCAGTCTATGCAGATGCAACAGCAAGAGATGCAGCAATCCCAAGTCCTGCAAACTGAATGTTGGTATATAACACAGCATTGTGAGTATTCCAGCAGTATGTGAGTTGAGCATGGACAGACATAGCAGCAGGAAGCACTCCAAATGCTAGTACAACAGTAGCTGGTAAAGTAGAGATAGCAACATCAGCAGAGAGTATAGCAGGTACAGACACTGGTGGTACTGGTGCTTTGTTATCAGTATTGCCTAGTGATATAGCTAAGAACACACAATCAAGTACATTCATATATGGAGCAGATGTTTGAGGTGATGATACATATGTAGTAGCATTGACTCCTACACTTGCAGCTTATACAACAGGACAGATACTTACTTTCAAAGCAACGACAGCAAACACTGGAGCTTGTAGTGTAGACTTCTGACCATGACCTAAGAGCATCAAAACACTACATTGAAATGACCCAGCAGATGGAGTAATTGACGGAATGTGTATGGTGCAGTATGATGGTACTAATTTTGTCTTATATAACAATAATGATGATGTACTTGCTACAGCTATAGAGGATGTTTGGAACTATTTTGGTGATGGTAGTGATGGCGATGTAACAATATCTAGTAATACAACGCTGGTATCAGATAGATACTATAATAATCTAACAGTAAATAATGGAGTAACTCTCAATACTTGATGATTTAGGATTTATGTAAAAGAAACCCTCACAAATGACTGAACTATAAGTAGGTCTGGTTGAAATGGAGGAAACGGATGAAGCTGAACATGAACAGGTTGATCGTTAGGGGCAGCAGGTTGAGGATGAGCAGGGTGAGCATGAGGTCAGTGAGGAAATAATGGTGCTGGTGCTACTGGTTCTGCATGAGGATGAAGTACAAATGATATATCTTGAGTTAATGGTTGAATAGGTTGAGCAGGGTGAGCATGAGGTTGAGGTTGAGCAGCATGAGGAGCAGGAGCAGCAGGTGTACCAGCTTCTACAACAACAGCTATATTTTGAATTTATAATTATAGTTGATTTTCTTCTACGGTAACTACAAATCTCAATGACACAAAGAAAATAATGGAGGTGTTTAATATATTGTTAACTTCTTGAAGTTCTACACTACAAGTAGGAAGTTGATGAGGTGGATGAGGATGATGAGGTTCTCCTTCAGGAGGTTCTAACGGATGAAGCTGATGAGGATGATGAGGCTCTTGATGAGTGGTATTTATATGTGCAAAAACAATAGTTAATGCTTGAGCAATCGCAGCTCACTGATGAAATGGTGGTAATTGATGAACTGCAACAGGCAATGGTTGAGGATGAGGTTCTGGTTGAGGTGGTTCTGGTGGGTTATACATATTGTTATATAAAACTCTATCTTGAGCTTGAACGACAACAGCGACAGCAGGTATAGCTTGAGTTCGTAGTATATGAGCTGGTACTTGAGCTAATGGTAATAATGGTGCATCTGGTGTGGCTGGTAAGTTCATAAAAATAGCAATAACTGGTAATATTACATAATAAATTTATCTTCCAATATATAGATGGCTCTAACTTATGAACAAATCCAAGCGGCAGCTAAAAAGAAAGGTATCTCACAAGAAAATGTGGATAAGTTTGCCAAAGCTAAAGGAGTAGTAAACCCAATGAAACCAGCTGATACAGGTTCATATCCTCTCAAGACAGACCAAAGTCCTATGCCTAAAGTACCAGCTGGGACACCTACTACTATGCCAGCAAGTTGATTTGCTAACGCATACTCTAGTTGAGCTGATTGAGATATAGCAATGGCTGGTAGAAAATCGCCAACGGTAGCTACTCCAACTGATCCAATAAAGAATTTCATGGTAGGAGAGCTAACATACGATGCTACCAATCCAGAAGACTATCTTATGAGATTGCAGGCTAAAGCACAGACAAACCCTGCTAAAGTTACAGAAACAGAAAGGTATCAAGGTATGGTAGCACAAAAGGCATTAAGTGAGTTGCAAAAAAGTAAAGTAGTAGCCAACCCATTTGCTACACAAGACGAATGATTGCAGACACAACTTGATCAAGAGATAGTAAAAGAGTCCCAAAGAGATATTGATGCTTTAGAAGAATATAAGAAATCAATACAGGCACAATACGATACAGGGAAAGCAGAATTATTGGCTAGTGGAGAACGCCAGAAAGAAGCAGCACAGAGTGTGTTGAGCTTTAGTGGATTTGGTAGAAGTAGCGATGCAGTACAAACAAAGGTAGACATCCAACAGAGAACAGACGGAGCTATCCAGAATTTGAACGCAGCTATGCAAGCAGAGATAGCAATGAAGCAAGCGGAGCTAGAATGAGCAGATAGCGATACAATAACAGCATTAAGAGAACAGATAAATTCGTACACAAAAGCCGCACAAGACCGACAGATAGAAGCAATAAAGAAGACCGCAGAAGCGAATGCTGCAAATAGTACCAACTATATGGATGCTGTTAATAATTTAGTGAGTGCAGTACAAGCTAGTGGTATAGATATAGGAAGTGCTAAGGACATACAAGAGTGGGCAACATTAGCAAGGAACGCAGATGGTACTATAAACGAAGAATTTATTAATACAGTGCCAGCAGATTTGCAAGCTATCATAAGAAGTGCTGCTATGACAAGTATGTGAGGTGGTGGAGAAGCTGCTAAGACAATCAGTGTGGGAAGTTGAAGAAGCGAAAAAGTATACCAACGAAATCCAGAAACAAATAGATATGATATTCCTGTATGATGAGCTTGATTTGGTTGATGAGGTGGTGGTTGAGGTTGAGCTTGAGGCAAAGCAAATGTGCCATTAGGAGATATGAACTCTGATTTATTAAGTAATTTGTATGGAATAGCTAAAACAGTAGCTAACTCTACTGTAAGAAGTTCTGGGTTATTAGATCCAAATGCACAATTCAAACTTAACTATATCAAGAGTAATCTAACGCTAGAAAAAATAGCTGAACTCAAAAAGAGATGAGTAAGTCTTGGAGCACTATCTGAGTGAGAATGGACTGCATTAGCAAATACTGTTGGTAATCTTAATAGTGGTATAAGTAAAGATGTTGCATTAGAGCAGATAAATAGAATGATTAGAAACGCATGAGGTGTACCTATAACGCTAGAAGATGCTAAAAAGGGTACAAACCCAATAGCTCCTACAACGCCTTGATCTCAAACAGCTACTCCACCAGCACAACTCCCATCTGGATGAAGACTTTAGATAATATACAATAACTATGGCTATATGATGATTTTGACCACAGATTAAGCCTTGAATAAAACAAGCTCTTGGTAATATAGTTACACAAAAGACAGCAGCTCCTGTAAAGTTTCCAAGCTCAATGAAGCCTGCTGTTGCACCTTGAGTAGTTTGATGATTGTGAAATGTTGTTACACCAAAACAAGTTACTACACTAAAGACTGATATTGAAAAAAAGAAGCAACAAGATGCGACTAAGCAACAAGAACAGGTAGCTGCACAATCAGCACAGCTTGCAAAGAGTGCAAATACATTCAAAGATTTGTATTACGATGTTGCTAAGTGAACAGATGAGCAGATACTCAAAGCATACCCTGAATTATGAGGTGATGCGACTATAATAAAGAAAATAAGACAAAACCCACAGATAGCTGTAGATCTGTATTATGATTTACAGAAGCCTTGAGTTACGCAAGAAAGAATATCACAGGCTTATCCAGAGTTATATTGAGCAGATAACGCTAAGTGATGAGTATTGAACTATCTTATTGGTATGGGTAAACAAGCTGTCAGTACCTTTGGTACTAACTTAGTATCATGAGCATTAGACTTGGTATGAGCAGACAAAGCTAGAGAGAAGGTGCAAGGTTTCCAAGAGTTTGTAAAGTGAGAAGAAGAAGCTAGTTTAAGAAGACAATGATTTGACCCATCTAGCAAAGCATTTTCAGCAGGAGAAACCACAGCCAATATAGCACTATCGACTGTGCCAACATTGCCTTTATGATGAGCTGGATTTTGAGCTACAAAAGCCATATCTAATCCAGTATTAAGAGGTTTGGCTGGTTCTTTAGTAGGCTGAACACAATGACTTGTTACTACAAACATAGCTACTGCTGGTAGCGAATGAAGAAAAGCAACAGCTACCGAAAATATAATAGGTTGATGAGTATGAGCGTTACTTGGATGAATAGGCTGATACAGAAGTGGTAAAGCAGACAAGGCAATGCAGGAACTCTTTACTGAGAAAGGGACATCTCCCAACTTTATTAAAGCAGCAGAAAGCGGTAGGGCTAAGTTTACTAACTGACTATTAAGCAAAAAAGCAGAGATAACTCCAACTGAAAGGGTAGCAAATGGGGCTAAGATAATCTCGCAAAAGATAAAAGGTATATCCGCCAATGATCCGCAAAAAGTAATAAACGAAGCTGGTAAATTTGGTAAAAAGATGGCAACAGAACTTGCAGATGATTTGTGAAAGATAAAGATAGGCACAATGACTAAGTTTAAGGCACAACTTTGAAACCAAATAGATGAAGTTGCCAAACTGTCTGACGAATGGACAGCAGCACAAGTAAAAGCTATCAAAGCATTAAAAAGTAAGATACCACAAGCGAAGTCTGCTGATGACTTATGGAAAATAAGAATAGAATGGGATGATTTGTTTAGCTCTGCACAGAAGAATTTGGCTACAAACCCAGCTCCAACAACAGCAAAAGCGAATAGATTGCGACAATCTGTAAGAAGAATAATGAACGACGAACTAGATGATGTTGTAAGAAGCCAATGATGACCAGATGTAAAAGCTAAGTTCTACGATATGAGTTCTATTATAGAAGCAAGGGATATACTTATTAAAAACATCCCAGAATTAGCAAAAGAAACTCCGACAGCATTCTGAAAAATAGCTAAGTATGCTGCTGGTGGTACATTGTGAATTTGATGAGCAAGTTGGGCATTAAATAAACTATGAGGAGAATAGTTTTATAAAAAATAACATCATGGCTTATGTATTCTTTTTTATAGCTGCATCATTATTCTCTATCTATTGTATAGCGAAACTCATTGATATTATATTCTTTGATTTGTAATTTTACATTGCACAACGCATGACTAGCTTACAAGAGAAAGCTGCACAGATATATGCAATCAAGAAGCTAGAGGAATTGCACTCTAAAGAAAGGGAGAGCTTGTATGCTTTTATCAATCATTACTGGACAAAAGAAAAAAGGTCTGGGATGGATGACAACCGACATATAAGATTGATATGTGATAAGCTAGAAAAAGTCTATACTGGCGAGATAAAGAGATTGATTATTAACATCCCACCTCGTAGCCTAAAGACAGAGATAGTTAGTAAAGCGTTTCCTGTTTGGTGTTTGGGACATGACCCTTGGTTAAAGTTTATGCTTATCTCATATAGTGCAGAGCTTGCTGAAAAAAACAACTGATGAGCTAGGGATATATATACAAGTGATACTTACTTGTCTGTATTCCCAAAAAGAGAGGAATTGAAGCCAGACCAAAACAATAGACAACATTGGGAAACTATATCAGGTGGTCAGATGTATGCTAGTGGTTCTACTGGTACTATTACATGAGTTGGTGCTGACTGCATAACTTGAGATACTATAATAAATACTAACATATGACAGCTAAGAGTTGATGAATTGATGAAAAAGAATAGTAAAGTAAGTGCTTATTCCTATAATCATTCTACAAATAAGATAGAGTTAAAACCTATTTTAGCTTATAGAATGATTAAAAATGGTAGAATATACAAAATTACTCTATCTTCATGAGTTGAACTTAGAACAACTCCAGAACACAGAGTTTTCATTTTATGAAAATGATACACAAAGACGCAGGATATACAAAGATGAGATAAAATTATCAAGATGATGAGTATGTCAGAGATGTTGAGAGAAGAAGAACTGAAAATGAAGAATGTGCAGGATATGCTATTTTGAGTTAAGAAAAATTCCTTTGCAGATAAAATGTTGATTTTGTTGAAAGGCAACTGTAAAAAAAATACATGACATGAGAAGATCGGTCAAGAAATGAGCAACGCACGCATTTTGTTGAAAAAGTTGTTCTACTTCATATCGCAACTTATCAAAAAGAGCAAAATGCAGGAACTGTGATACTTGATACAAAAGAAGTACAAGCATATTTTGTTCTGATCTATGCAAACATGAACATTTTGAGAAAAAAAGAAAAAAAATAGATTGTTTACAGTGTTGAAAAACATTTCATCCACTATCTTACATAACAAGGTTTTGTTGTATGTCTTGCAAAAACGATCATCACTCAGAAAAAATGAAATGATTACAGAACTCAAACTACAAGCATTGAATGTCGCTAGACAATTATCCGAGAGAATTTTACAAAGCAAGGAAAGATATATTAAAGAGGGATTGATGAAAATGTGTAATATGTTGATGAATTGAACAGCTTATAATACATCACAAAGATCGCAATCCAATGAACAACAACTATGAAAATCTAGTTACTGTATGCAGTCCACATCATGCAATACACCATCATTCCAAGAAGACACCGTATCCTCAATTGAATGCTTAGATATAAAAGAAGATGTATATGATATACAAGTTTCTGATAATAATAATTTTTTCGCAAACAATATTCTTATACATAACTGTATAATTATAGATGACCCATTGAAACCAGCAGATGCGAATAGTGATGTTGTAAGGACAGGCGTAAACAATAACTTCCAAGATACAATTAAGTCAAGACTTAATAATAAGAGTGAATGAGCTATAGTTATAATAATGCAGAGGTTGCACGATGACGACTTATGCGGCTTCTTATTGGACTTAAAAAATAGAGGAATAGGTGAAGATTGGGATGAGTTGATAATCCCAGCAATAGCCGAAAGAGATGACGAATATCGCAAGGTTGGTGAGAGCTTCTTTGAAAAGAGATTTCCAATAAAGATGCTAGAGCAGATGAAAGCAGAAAGCCCTGTTGTGTTCTCTACCCAATACCAACAGAACCCAGTAAACAAAGATACGCAAGAGTTTCACGAGGAATGGTTTAGATATTACACAGAAGATACAAAGCCGAAGAAGTGAAGAATATTTACAGCGTGTGATCCAGCGTTTAGCAAAAAGGATAGTGCAGATAATACCTGTATAATGACAGGCTTGTTTGATGGGATGGATATGTATGTATTGGAGTATAGTGTTGGGAGATATAACCCAGCAGAGTTGATAGACAAACTTATATACCACCATTTGAAGCGGAATCCAGAAAAAATAGGTATTGAAGCAGTAGCTGCACAACAGATAATAGGTTTCAATCTCAAAGCAGAGATGCAGCGTAAGTGAATGTATGCAAACATAGAGGATATAAAACAGACAGGAGATAAGGAGCAGAAACTTAGGAAATTGATACCACTATATAGGAATGGACATATCTATCATAGAGTAGGGATGAGTGAATTAGAGTTTGAGCTAAAAAGGTTTCCTAGAGGTAAACACGATGACATCATAGACTCAATGCAAATGTTGTATAGTATGTATGAGATAAGCCCAAATAGTAAGGCATACAAAGACATAAACATAGTATACGATGAGATGGGTAATCCAAAGCTGATAGGTGGTGATGATGACGATGACATATATTAAGTCTTGACATTGTGCAAGGTAAAAGTAATACAACTTTAGTTTATTGCAAACAAACGGATGGTAGCAAACAAACAACAACAAGCAAATGCTGTATTGATGGTGTCAAAGACATTTGACCAGTACAAAGATTTGCTAGACCCGTATCATCAGAGAATGCTCAATATCTATAAAGAGCTAACGACTTTCACTTATCCAAAGAAAGCAGATTGGTCTACGACTTTCAAGGTAAATAAGATGTTTGAGGTATCTAATAAGATATTGCCAAGAATAGTAAGTAGAAGTCCAAAATGGTTGGTAAGTTTCAAGCCTGATTTGGTAAACAAACTAGAATCAGGTCAAGACATAATGAAGCTAGACGAGCAAAGCAGAGCAGTGCAAGATTTGTTGAATACTATATTTAGTAAATATAATCTATCTGAAGCAACAAGACTATGGGCTAAAGGGATGGTAAACTATGGCGTTGGTTGGGCTAAGGTAGTTACTAAGTATGTTATTGCTAGGAACAAGAAAAAAGTAGACGAAGAAGAAACATATATAGACGAAGATGGTAACGAACAGGTTGTAAAAGTAACAGAGAAGATAGAAGAAAAAGTTGCTGATGAGTATGTAAGTATAGAGCCAGTATCTTGGACTGATGTGTATTACGATCCAAGATATGTTATGTTTCAGGATATGCCAGCTATAATCCAAGTGTTGTCTAATGTAAGATTGGCTGATGTAAAAAGAAACGATGAATATATGAATGTAGATATGTTAGAGAGTTTATGTAGTTTGGACAAAGCGGCTACTAACTACAAAGAGCAAGTGCAAGCAATAACATGATTGAATATCAATTACTCTCCAGATATAGATAAAAACAATCTCTCTATTAAGACATACTACTGATTATACGATGTCAAAGATGACTGAGATGAAAGGTTGTATGAAATAGTCATTGCTAACGATATGGTTTGTTTGTGCCTCAAAGAGATTACACAAATACCATTCGAGCAAATAAGATGTTTTGAAGATACTGAAACAAATTACTCGACTGGCTTCTTAGAGAGTATTGTTTGATTGCAACAAGAATTGAACTACAAGAAGAACGCAGCAAGCGAATATATCAACCACGCATTGAATAGAAGCTGGGTATGGTCGCCACAAAGCTGAATAAACCCAAAGAAATTGATAAGCAAACCAAACAATATCATCCCTACAAACAAGAGTGCTGTTGAAGCTATGAATAACTTGCAAGAGTTGCCACATAGATCACTAGAACCTAGCTATTTCCAAGAGCAGAATGACTTTGAAAGACAGATACAAGGACAGACATTCACAATAGACACAAATAATAGCCAGAACCAACAAGGATTGACAAATACAGCAACAGGAATGCGTATTAAGTTCTATGAAAGTAATGTTGTATTGGATGAGGTAAGGAAACACTTTGAGGAATGAATGGAAAGACTGGCATACAAGCTATTGCAGCAGATTGCAGAGAATATGACAGAAAACATAACAATCAAAGCACTAGATGATGACAGCTTCTGGGATATAAACAAGGAAGCGATAGTAGATGCCTTAGATAAGTTTGAGATAAAGATAGAAGCAGGCTCTAGCTCATACGATACAATAGAGAACAGAAGAAACGACAGCATTGCTAAGTATAACATAGGGCAACAAGCTATGGCTGCTGGAGTACAAGTAGACCTAGAAGCGTTATTTAAGGATGTTATAGGTACATTTGAGGGTGTCAATCCAGACAAATATATACTAAAACAGCCAGCTCCTGTGCCTTGAATGTGAGGTGGTGGTGCATTGGATGAAGCAACACAAGTACCTACTGCTCCAGAACAGGTAACAGAGGCGGTAGCAAAATGATCTTTAGTAGCAGGTGTTTAATTTGATTAGTATATAATGGAACTATTCAATCTCATAAAAGAATACAACTCTAAAAATAAATACTATACCGAAAAATCTGATGCTATGAAACACTTTATATTGCAGAAAAAGGCAATAGAGGGGATAGCAAACACAGTAGGTTTCAAAGAGATAAAAGATTATTGGGGTAGAGTTGTAGTAGCTTGCAATGATAGACTTAGGACTATCAAAAGCGAGGACATCAAAACAGTGCAAGGTGAGCTTAATATAGCTATGGAGTTCTTGAACTTCTTAGACAACATTGAGAGCGAAGAATTAGACGAAGAAGACCTTGACACAACAAATTAGTTTTATATATAAATAAATAACTATGGAACAAGCAGAAACTGCACTCCAAAACGACAACGGAGTAAGTCAATACGACACTCCACAAACAATTAGCGTGAAAGTAGGAGTAGATGCAAACGGTAGCCCTATTATGAAAGAGATGTCTATTGACGAGATCTCTAATGGGCTTATGATGCAAAGCGACTATACACGCAAAACACAAGAATTAGCGAGAAAGGAAAAGGAGCTACTAAGTAAGACACAATCTTGACTATCTGATGATGATGCTGTTGTAGAACAGTATTTGGATGCGAAAGGCTTTGTCAAAAAGGAAACTGTAGAAAGTCTTGTAGAGCAAAAATTGAAGTGAATAAACAAATCACAACAAGACGAGCAGTCAATCCAGCAATTACTTGCAGCCAACCCAGACCTAAAGCAATTTGAGTGAGCGATAAAAAAAATCGCAGCTACTGATGACTCTGCAATAGAGGACATAGTAGTAAAATATGGCTTCTCTAGCCACGATAAACTATCTAAAGCGAAGCAACGCTGATTAGTTGGCGGTTCTAACTTAGTAGACAACGACAAACCAAAACCTGTGTCTGAATGGACAAAAGAGGATTGGGCTAAGTTTGAGGCACAACAAAGCAAATCTCAATTTAGATAGTACAAACTTCTTTATATTTTGTACTTTATTAACAAATGGGTAACTCTCTATCAGCTTCTTTCCCAGAGATCTGGGCAGGAAAACAACAAACAGAATTCTTCAAGCAAAATGTTGCTATGAAAATCTGTCAATTTGAACAAGGTTTGGAAGGTAAAAAGTATGGTGATACTTTGAACAGAACCTATTCTTCTATGTCAGTAATTCCTGATGTTTATGTAAGAGGAACTGCTATCAATATCCAAGACTTGACTGACACAAACGAAGCATTGTCAATCAACAAACAATACGCACAAGGGTTCTATATTGATGAGATGGATAACGCACAGAACATCTACTCTGCAGCTTTGGAGTATGGTAAAAAGACTGGTGAATATCTATCTAATCAAGTAGATGCTGATGTATTGGGTGAAGCATTGAATGCTGCATCTACAGTAACAGTAGGTACTTTGGCTACAACTAACATTATCTCTACTATCGCATCTGCTAACCAAGCTCTTGCTAAGAAGAATGTTATGTCAAAAGACAAATACGCTGTTATCTCTCCAGAATTTGAAAGTATCTTGGTACAATATGTTGAAGCAAGAGCTACTGTAAAAGGAGATCAAGTTGGTATGAACGGATACATCATGACTTACATGGGTTATGACTTCCATGTTTCTAATCAATTAACTTCTACTGCGGTATTGGCTTTGGCTACACAACCAACTGCTAATGACACAGTAACAATCGCAGGTCAGGTATTCACATTTGTATCTCCTATCGGTACAACTGCTGGTAATGTATTGATTGGTGCTAACGTAGATGCTACAAGAGCTAATCTTGCTGCACTTGTAAACGCACCTTGAACAACTACTGCTAACGGAGTAGCAATTACTGGCGATGACTTGAAATTGTTCTCTGCTAGATTGTCTTCTGTAAACGACAATGCACTCAATACTCTTACTGTTACAGCTAAGGGAGTTGGAGTATTGGATGTTTCTGAAGCATTGACTGATGGTACTGATACTTGGACTGCTGCTTCACAACTACAACACAACTTGTTTGGTGTGAAAGGTAACCCATATCTCATCATCCAGAGAATGCCTAAAGTAAAAGAAAGACCAGTACAAGATAAGGATGGTTCTAACTTCCTTAACACAGTATTGTACGGTGTGAAAACCTTTAGAGATAATTCATTCGCTATGGTAAATGTTACAATTAGATGTGATGCTTACAACGCATAGTTACTATACTCATAGGGTGGGCTTCGGCTCACTCTATGCCATAGTTTTATATGCTTTATACTAGGCAATGATTATCGAATACATTGGTGCAGATGGCAATAAGAAAGTAACAGCTGATGTTGTAGCTGTACCTGCTAATCTTGAACAGATAGGCAAGATTTGGTTTGAAAAAAAAGAAGTAGAACAGAAAGAAGACAAAAAAGTTGTTATAGAAGAAGTTGTTGCTGAGGTAGCTAACGATGAAATAGAAGCAAGAGCTAAAGAGTTCTTGAAAGAAAAGAAAGTAAGAGGGTTTGGGTTGCTTAAGGGAGAAAACCTTATCAAAAGAGCAGTAGAAGAAGGCTTTATTGTTTAATTATATAAACTATGACACGAGAACAACCAAAAAATGACAAGTATGATGCTGCAACTATTACTGTAGCAACAGGGCAAACAAACAGAGATATAAAAGCAAATGAATCTTTGTTGTGGAATAACTTCACAGATGCTAGATTTATGAGATTGACTACTGACCAAACAATCACAGTAAGATTGAATAGTACAAGCAATCCTTGAATACTTATTACATCTAGTGAAAGCCCTATGGTATTTAATAGACAGGATCAATGAATGGTTATTACAAACATATTTGTAACTAACGCATCTGGTTCTACAGCAAACATAAAGATATTCTTATCACAATAGTAATATGGATAAAGAATTATTAGCTTTAGCAGAGGAATACTCTAAGTATAACAAAGAACTTCCATCTCTGAGAAGCGAATATAATTTTTTGATAGAAGATATTGATAGGAAGAAATTGGTGTTGGAAGCTGTAAGCAAACAGCATCAATCAAAACTAGCTGAATTACAAACAGAAGAAGATAGGCTTGCATCACTCAAAAGAGATGTAGATATTTATGTATCTGAAAAAGAGGAGTATATCAAGAATAAGCTCAAAAAGCAAGAAGATAGTTTGTTGGTTGTTATAGAGCAATCAAAGATAGCAATAAGCAAACAAGATGCAAGCAAAAAAGAATTAGATAAAAAATCTATAGAGATAAACGAATTTGTTGCTACAGAAAAAACTAGACTAGAAGCTAAAGAAGCAGAGCTAAACACCAAGTCTTATGAACTAGATGTAAAAGAGAAAGAGCAACAGACAAAAGAGAGTGAGTTATCCCAGTTTGTTTCGTCAATTAACCAGAAGAAAAACGCATTGGAGCTATTGGAGCATACATTGCCCACTAGAGAGAAAAAACTCATAAAACAAAGTGAAGTTATCAAACAAGAGATGACAGTATATCTTGATTTGAAAGACAAAGTTACTAAAGACAAAAAAGAGGTAGATGCAAAGCTGGCAAAAATCGCTGAAGCAGAGCTAAAGTTAGCTGATGCAAATGCAGTACTACAGATAAGAGAGGCTTGATTGTTGCACAAAGAGAAGATAATAGAAGAAAAACAATATAAGCTAGAAGTAAAGGAAGCAGACTTAGTAAACGAGGAGAATAGATTGATTTTATTTGCTAAAAAGGTCAAGAATGCCTGATAAAGAAACCGAGAGTATTGCTATAACAAATTGAGATAGCACGACTGCAATACAAGTAAGTGTTGTACAGAGTACAGACGATCCAACAGTAAACGGCATTGTTTGACTTAATCCAGACTGAAGTTCTATCTCCTAATCACCCACGATGACAAAAGAAACCATATCAAAATCAATAGTAAATGGAGATAGTACAAATCCGATAAGAGTTTCTGTTGTCCAAAGTACAGCCGACCCTACAAAGAACGGTATAGTTTTGCTTAATCCAGATTGAAGCTCTATAGCTTGATGAGGTGGTGGGTTGCCTTATACTGCAATCAGCTGAGATGCTGCTATTACACAATGAAATGTGTATGGAGTAGATGCAACATCAGGCGATATAAATTTGACATTGTCAGACGGAACTGTAGCTTGACAAGTATTAACAGTAAAAAAACTTGATAATACAGACTATATTGTATATATAAACAATGCTAGTATAGATTGAGCAACAAGTGCAGAGCTAACTATAGAGAACGAAAGCATAGATATATATTGGACAGGAACAGCGTTTATTATTAAATAATCATCATGGCATACACACCATTAGCTCCATTTTTATCGGTAGTACAGTCAATCCAAGACTATGTGAGTAGGCTAGGGTTTCTTGCTGAAACAAGATGAGTGTTGAATGATATTAGAGTAACGCCAACTGGTACTGTAACTGTCGGCGGTACTCTAACTACGGTAACTACAGTAACTACAGTTACAACAGTAACTACTTGTGCAACATTAACAAACCAAACACAGAATGGTGGGTATTTTACAAATCATGTAGTCCCATCTGCTATGAATGTTGAAGCCATATTAGGCAATATAGACAATTTAATTCTTTCGTAATAACAACATGACTCTAACAAACGCCAACATCCCAGTAGTTAATAGAAAATCACGACAAATGATGACACCAGCCCCAGTAGCATCTGCTGCTTGAGGTTTCGTAGTAACTGACATAAACGAAACTTGAAACTTAGCTATGTTTGTAAACTCTGCTGTATTACAATATCTATATCATCATGACGAAGATGCTTGGGTACAAATCCCATCAGGTGCATTGTCTGGTACATTCTGAGCTTGAGCTTGTGGTGGTAGACACAGACGAAGTAATGCTGTTACTGCGAATGGTTGAACCACTACAACAGCTACTACAACAGGTACTATCAACTGACTAGCTAAAAATAAGACTATTAGAATGCTTACAGGTTCACAAGCAGGTAAAACAGCAACTATATCTAGTGTAACTGTTATCCCTTGAGGAACTTCAACTATTACATTCAGCCCTGCCTTTTCTGGTGCGGTAGTAAATACAGATACATTTGATGTTAGTGTTGGTAGATTTTATGTGATGAGTGCTGGAACAACAGCAGCTTGAAGTTTCAAATCATATGACCCGTTTACATCTACTTGGACATCACTCGCTACAGCAGGATTGCCAGCTACTTGGGCTACTGACTGAAAACTTGTATCAACGAGCAATGGAGAAGTGTTGTCATCGGGAACTGCAACAAGTGCAACTGGTACAACATTAACTTGTTCTACTAAAACTTGGACAGTCAATAACTGGTATAATTATCAAATAAGAATTACAGCTGGGCTAGGGATAGGACAAGTAAGAACAATAACATCCAATACAGCAACACAATTAACAATATCTGTTGCATGGACAACAACACCTGATGCAACAAGTGAGTTTGAAGTTACATCAAACGATGACTTTATGTATCTATTGGGTAACAATGCAGTTACTATGTATAGATACTCTATATCAGGTAACACATGGTCTACACTAGCACCAACAACAGCAAGAAGTGCTGCACCATCAACAGGGATGAGTGCTAACTTAGCAGGTAAAACTGGGGATGCTATATTTGATAGTGAAAACAATATATTGGCTTGAAGATATATCTATTCGTTTAGATGATGAGCTGGTACTATATTGGATAGATTTGATATTGGTGGCGGTACAGCAGGTGCTGGTGCTTGGGCTGCAATAACCTATCCTTGAGCAGTAGAAACATTGACAACAGGATCAAGTTATGGTATATATAGCAAATATCTATATATCAAAAAAGATGCAACAAATAGGTTCTTCAAGTATTCGATAACTGGTAACTATATTGAACCATTAAGCACATTGTTGTATACTGATTGAGCAGCAGTTCTTGGCGACAAGCTATGGTTGAAAGTATACCAAGAAAGTGGTGTTGATAAGGTATTGTGGTTGTATAACCTAAGAAATACTGGTACTGAAGTACATAGACTTATGTTGTTTTAATATATAATACATACAGCAATGAATATCCATGGCACAATAAACAAGGGAGCTAGTATCATTGTACAAGATACGGTAACCTATAATATGCAAACACAGCAAGCAGAGATTAGATATACTGTGCAATTTGATGATGTTGTATATGAAAGAGTACATTGATTAACGCAAGAACAAACAGCTTTATGGGGTGAAGATGATGGCTACCTCATAGATTTATTGTGTGAGTTCAACTGATTTACAAAAAGTGAGTAGTTTTATCTTATCCAGCACACAATGCTTAAACTTATCGCAGAGCTGAAATCAGTTCTACACTCTCCAACCTACTACATAATAACTATTATTGGTGGCATTGGCTTTGAGTTCCGATGAATATCAAGTATAGCGTTTATATTTATAGCTTGGTTTGCATTGTCTAGTGTTGATATTGCTCTGTGATGGTATAACGCAGTTGTAAGACATAAAAACAACTCTAGAGACTTTACAAATGGGTTGGTAAAGAAAGCAGGTGAAATGATTATTGGGCTTATGTTATCATTCTTGATAGCTCATGTTAATACAATGATAGCACAGCCTATATTATCACTTGTGTTATGAGGTTTATCTATAGGTATACCAGTATTGTTTATGTATGGAGAGGTGCAGAGTATCTTAGAGAATTTGCTTATCCTAGATGGTAGAAAATCAAAGATATTGCTTTTCTTCTCAAAATGATTATGATTGGCACTAGATTTAGTTTGGGATAAAATCCAAGACAATATCGAGGAGAAGTTGGGGAAAGAGATTTGAAGCAATAAGCTCAAATAGCTTTATATACAAAGCACCAATGCCTATCTGACAATCTAGTAATATAATAATGCCGTAGTAATTTTTGCTACGGTTTTTGTTTAGCACAAAAAAATGGTAATGGACAGTTTCAATATATATCTAGTGCTAGTTGCAATACTATTGATTGCTATTTATATCAAAATCCCTAAGTAAATGGTATATATGTATATCGGCACAGACGAAGATACAATCTTCTATGGCACAAAGGATTATGTTATGAAAGAACACACAACAAGATGGTGTATGGAAGATGTTAGTAATGAGATGTTTGAGGCATTTATGATGATAGGTGGGATGAGCCCACAACATAAAAGGACAATATCCTATATGCTTTACAACATCTTAGAGGGTAAAGGTATGCACAACAACTAGTTTTGCTAATGCTTTATGTCATCATAAAATAACATGAGCCAACGCACACCTCTTGAAGTGGAGAAGAGAGTGGTTGCATTAAGGGAAGAATGATATGGTTACTGAACTATCAGAAACATTATTGAGAAAGAGCTTGGATATTACTTGCCAAGATCGACTGTAGTGAAAATCGTAGAAAGGAAAGAAGCCATCTTGTCATCTATTGATAATCTGAACAGCAGGATAGAAGACACACCGAAATACGATTACGATGAGGAGAACTACATATTCTATAAAGCAAACATCGATTGACCTAGCCAGAAGTACACAATCCCTATCCAGCTAGTAGATGATATGTTTACAAGATACTCTAGATATGGTAGCAATTGGACAGGGCAGCAATGTATAGACTACTTCAAACTAAAGCCAGTAGTTTGGAATATGTTACGCTCTAGGCTAGACTTATCAAAGAACTCTGATGTACTTAGTCCAATAGGGTTGGCTAGGCTAGAGAAGATAAACGAGGAGTTGGTAGACAAAAAAATACAAGAAGCAACTTATGAGAACATCCAAAACAAGTACAAAGGGAAATACATAAAGACCTACGACGACGAAGTAAAAAAGGACTACAAGAAGCTGATGAAGATAGCCGCCAGCAGAGAGAGCTACCTTGACCATCTTAGAAGTTACTTAGACAGCTACAAACCAAAGGTCATACCGTATGTAAAACACAAAATAAAGAACCAAAACTCTGTAACCTATATATTCTCCGATATTCACTTAGGAATGAAAGGAACAGCAGAGATACAAAACAGGTTGCAATCATTGACAGCAGATATGTGTAACGACACCGCAAGAGATATATTTATACTCAATCTTGGTGATTTGGCAGAAACCTTTGTAGAGTGAGGGATGCACCCCTGACAAGTAGAGGATATGGAGGGATTGTATGGATTTGACTTGATGATGTTCATAGTAAACAATCTGGAAATGATGATAACAGAACTCTATAAACAGGGCAAGAATGTGCATTTTGTAGGTATAGGCGGTAATCACGGCAGACTACTCAAAGACCACAACCAAGATATGAGGAGAAGCGGCGATATTATTGTTTACGAACTACTTAAGAGAGGCTTAAGTGGTATTGATGCAAAGATAGAGTATTGCCAAGATAAAGTAAACACTATCACTAAAGACATACATCGGATATTTGCACACGGGGATGAGTGATTTGACAAAAGAAAACCAGAGGATATATTGTGGAAACACTGACAACAAGGGATGGATAATGTTATAATCCATTGAGATAAGCACCACATATCAGCTACGGAGACAAAGGACGCTATAATGATCGGTACTCCAGCACTTGCAAGCAGAGGCGAATATGCTAAAAGGATAGATGTGTGGAGTGAGCCTTGATACATAAGAGTAGCCAGAAACCACTACGATAAGCTAGATGTTTTAGTTCGTAGGATGCCATAATGAGAGAGCAAACTGTATCTATTAAGTGGAAACCAATAACCCGAAACCAAGCTACTATATCTATTGAGGTAGACGAGGAGCTAGAGCTGGAGGAGTTGGGTACTTTGCTATCTGAGGCGTTAGCACAACATCTTAGACTGGTCAGAGGCTATGTTAATAAAAAGTCAAAAAAAGAGGTGCAAATGTATAATGATTATGTAAAGATGCTACTAGACGAAATAACCAGAACTATTATATCTTAATTATTATAATGTCAGAAAGAGAACAAGAAATAGATATTCTTTGTAGAAGATTAAAAGAGGCTTGGATGAAAGTCCCAGACCTTAGACTAGGGCAGTTGATGTGTAACGCTGTACTGAAAGACCAGATATTCTATAAGCCAGATAGAGAGTTTATCAGAGAAGTAGAGAAAGTAGTAGACTTACAACAGTAGTTTTATTTATCTTATATAGATGAAAGATAACGCTTTTGATTTTATAGACTCCAACTCGTTCTGGATAGAAAAGGATGAGAAAGCTATGGCATACATAGATAAAATGCCAGTCCAAGACAAAGAAATATACCAATATAACCAGCATATCCAAGCTCCAGTAGATACCAGACTTATGTGTACTGTGTTTGCTAGTGCTATATGTGTGTCATCCTTGTTCAATAAGAAACGAACCAGAGAACAACTAGAAGCAGCTTGTATGGTATGAGTAACTAAATATAAGATGAAACTCACAGGTGGTAACGCCAGTCAAACAGGAGCTAAAGCAGTCGCTGTATATAACAACGAGTTTATGGATAAACAAGCAGCGTTCTTTGTAGCTAACTTATTTGATGAATGGTGTGAGAAAGCACTAGATAAATGATTGCTTGGTGTTGTTACTCTTAGATGATACCCACAAGGAACGGTATGGTTCTTTGCCCAGATGCTGAAGTGAGTAATAACAGGCGGTAAAGATATGCGTTCCAAGACAGGACACGCTATAGCTATAGGTAGAGGTAAAGACGGTTGATATAGGTTCTATGATAGTGATAGTAGATGCACACAAGCAGAATGTAGTAAGGAAATGATGAAAGACCTTATCAAACAGTGAGTATTCTATCCAGTAATAAGGATATGGCTGCCATTGGATAAAGTAACTACACTTACTCCACAAGCATACACGGCAGTCCAAACAGCCATCAAAGGCAATAGTGATGCTCGACAGTACGCAGATGATAATTGAAAAAAGCTCTTGAATGATGCAAACAATTACTTAAGAAGCCTGTTATAGTTTTATATCTAAACAACATATGATGATCCTAGATGGAGATGATGTTGTAGTAGCTGAAGAAGCTATTGCAGAAGACGAAGTGGTTGAAGAAGTAGCATAATTGGTGGACAGTCCCCACTATATAGTCCGTATATGGTAGGCAGGGCTGTCTATCAATAGTTAAAGCCTAGTGTATCACTGGGCTTTTCCTTATACCCAAAAAAAGTATAACTTGCTCTTGCAAATGTTTTTTGATTGTGTATACTACTAACTGTACTTCCTCTTAAATGGCTTCGCAAGCATAAGTTAGGGGTGAGGAAGCGAAGCCAGCCCCTAACTTTTTGCTTATTATAATTATAATGCAAGACAACTGATTTGTAAAGTTACATAGAAAACTATTAGATAATCCAATATCTAGCAATCCACTATTGATATGATTATTTTGTTATTTGCTTTTGATAGTGAGTTACAAAGATCATATCTTTTTTTTATGAAAAATTAGAATAGAGCAAAAAAAAGGACAAGCAATCATATCTAAAAAAGATATAGCAAAATCGTTTGGAATTTCACGCTGAACACTAGATAGCTATCTAGGTGTACTTCAAATTGAACACATGATTAGCATCAAAACAACCTCGAAATACACGGTAGTAACTATAGTAAATTGGGATAAATATCAGACACCTGACATCAAAATAGCATCAAATTGAACAACGACTTGAACATCAACCTGACATCAACTTGAACATCAACCTGACACAATCAATAAAGATAAGAATATAGAAGAAAGAAAAGAAAGAGAAGAAAAGAAAGAGGGCAATCAAAAATTTTCTGAAAAAGAATGTATAGAACGATTTGGAGAGAAATCAAAATTATATATCCCACAGATCCAACAAGCTATAAAAGATTTTGTTATCAATAGATATTTACACAAAGACTTTATGACACAAAGAGCTTGTGAGTTGCTTTGGGGTAAACTCTGGGAGTTAGCCAAGACAGATCAGGAAGCTATCGAGATGTTAAACGAAGCTACTATAAATAGTTGGAAATCAGTATACCCACTCAAGAAGCAAAACAACTACTTTGATAAAAAGGAAGAAGAAAAACAAAAAGCATATGCAGAAATCAAACAACGCAGGCAAATACAAGAACGCAATAATAACTATACCTCCTTTACATCTTCACTAACAGACAATGGAAGCACTACACAATCTTAGACTATCAATACTCAAACGCTTAAACAAGTCCTTGCCAGAGTTAGCAGCAGAGATCAAAGAACGATGTGAGCTTGACCCTGAAATGATGAGGAACGCTTTACAAAAAGACTCTAAGGAATGAATAAAGGTTATGGCGTTGTTTGCTTTCCCTTGAAACGAAGAAGTCAAAGAACTTTACAAGGAGAAACTACAATCACATTTCCAACAGTATGCTATAAACAAAAAAGATCACTTTATGCTACAAGATATACTTGCAGATGAGGATAGGAAAGTAAACGATGCTTATGTTTGATACAGGATATTACATATTTACGATAGCCATATCACTATAGGTAAACCATATATCAAAGAAAAGATAATGAAGTTTGCATTTGCACAAGCTATCCCAAAGGAGTACAAGAAAAGTATGGAGCATTGTATGAAAAATTATGAGCAGTATTTTTAGAGCTAGAGATGTACTTTTATGAAGAACTAAGATATAATGGACATAGAGTCAATCAAAAACACAGTAATACAGTGAGATTGTTTAGAGATTATGAAACAGTTAAAAAAGATTATGGAGCTACTGACCGAGATAGTGAGATACCTAGCAAAGAGGTATTTGATGAGATGCTGCGTATAAGTAAAAACCAGATCATATTTGGCGGTAACTACTTTATAGAGTATTTGCACAATAGTCCGTGTCGAATAGTATGGGATAAAAACAATGGCGACAATAACTTCGCAGACTGTGAACTAGCACGAACCTCATTCAAAACAGCAGTAAGAAAGTATGAGCGAACACGAAACGGTATGATACAAGAAGATATGGCAAACAAAGAATTCAGATACCATCCTACTCAGAAACCTATATCTCTCTTCAGACGATTGCTAGAGAAGTACAGCGAAAGGGGATTAACGATACTCGACCCTTTCGCTGGGAGTGGTACGACTGGTGTAGCCTGTAAAGAACTAGGATATAATTACCTTATGATAGAAAGAGAGCCCAAGTATATAGACATAATAAACAAACGCCTAGAGTGTATTACTCCATCTTTATTTTAGAAACCAAAATGGACTCATTATCTAAATATGACCGCTACCGTTCAGATAAGAAACTCGCAAAACTGATTGCTAAGAGTGAAAAAGATATAGAGAAACGCCGCACCTCATTGGAACAGAAAAAGATAGAACGAATACAATCTGCAAAAGACAGAGCAACCACAGTTGCTGATAGAAAACTGATGAAATACGTCAGGAAGAAAGATAGACGATTAAATGAGAAAATAAGAAAGGAGTTAGGTAGGAAACCATTGAAGCAGAAAATGCCTAGTATGGCAAAGATAAAAAACAAAGCACATAGTGCAGTCCAGAAATATGCAAAACTTAGTAAAGCAGACAAAGACGGATATGTACTAACAGTAGATACCAAAGAGAGATTGAAACGAAACGATCCAAAAGTACAAGCTGGACATCACCGACCAAAACAGAAATATCAACATATGGCGTTTGACATAGATAATATCTATCCAATAACAGCGTGGAATAACAAAAGACAAGGAGATATGATAGGATACGAGCGAAAGGATAACCTTATAGCACTGATTGGACAGGATTTGTACGATAGATTGGAAAGCAAAGCAAACAATAAATCTCTAAAAAACCAAGTAAGACAACACCAATACTATCAAACAATGTACGATATGTATAACAATCTAAATTTACAACTATTAGCAAAGCTAGATGGTAAGTAAAGAACGCAAGAACGAGATCCAAAAACAATACTACCGCAGACATAAAGAATACTACAAGGAGTATAACAAAAAGTATTGGGAGAAAAATAGAGAACAGATACTAGCTTTATATCGTGAGATGACTGTAGCAAGATGAGGGAAGAACCAAAAGAATATAATATAGACTACCAGATCCACGAAGACCAACTTATATCTGTAGTAGTTACTTGTGATGGGAAAGAAGAGTATATCCCTAGACATGAACTAGAAATGTTACTTGCAGAATATGTACGGAAAGGTGGGAAGTTATAATAAAAAAGAAGAAAGTCTTGCAATCCGTAGAAAAATCCGTATATTATCATCACTTTACTAATTACCGATGCAAAAATGAAAATGACACACAATGGCAGAAGCCGAGAACGACAGTCTAAATTTACTATCAATGACTTCATCGAGAACAACATTGATGATCTACAGGTACAATACTTAGAAGCAAACCCACAAGATGCACACAAAATAGATGATTGAGATCTTGATTGTGTATATGACTGGGCAAACAGTAGCTCACAGCTAAGTAGACTTACAGAAATTATGCAGGATCTTTATCTCGAACACATTGTACTATAATGAAATTCTCTGAAAGAACTAAACGCAATCCATTTGTAAGTTACGATAATGTAGGCAGAGTAGTCTACTATAATGACTGAGTAAGCGAGCATATAAGTGAAAACATATCAGAAGATACTATGAGATGTATAGACGAACTAAAAGAAGAAGAAGCTTTAGCACCTAAACAAACTGCATAATGAAAAAATCAGACTTTGACAAAGTAGAATACAACCTAGAAGATGATACATACACTGGATGCAAAAGGGTATGGGTATGGACAAGTGAAGATGATTGAGATGTAGACTGGGACTTCTGGGATTATACCAGACAAGAACGAGAAGCTTTACCTGCGTAATTATAAATTATGACACTACATACTAAACTACTAGAGATACAGAAGAAGATGATGAAGTATGGCAAGAATGGGGATAACCCGTTCTTCAAATCAAAATATCTTACACTAGACCATTTGCTAGAAGTATTGTTGCCTGTTTGTAACGATATGGATATATTGGTCTACCACATAACTAAGGACTGAAATGTAGAAACTCATGTAACTGATGGCACTGACGAAATAGTATCTAGCTTTCCTATCACAAACCTTACAGATCCACAAAAGGTAGGAAGTATCATAAGTTATGGGCGTAGATACAATCTAGGACAGATCTTCAATATCGTTACTGATGTAGACGATGATGGAAACAAAGCTAGTGTCAAAGACGAAACAGATGGCAAAGAACCATACAAGAAATCACACATAGACGCTCTTGCTAAGAATATGAAAAACTTCCCTTGAACTTACACAATGACACTAGAAGAACTCATAGCAGATAAAGAAAAGAACTTCTATGTAAGTGATGCTATGAAAGACAGTATTAAGGAACTATACGACAGACTACCTAAAAAAGAAATCCCAGAACAAGTAGGTACAACAGTAAGTGATGCATATAATGACAAAGATACTAGAGATTTACATACAAAAATACTAGCTAGTAATTCGTATGACAACTAATCTTTTACTTCTTAGATCATAATGAAAAAGTACGATTGAACAACACCACTACCTAAGAATGTATGCGATGGCATATTTAAGTATAGGATAGAGTATCGACAAGAGAAATATCAAACTATATTGTTTGATAGATACTGTTATCTACAATGATTTGATGAGGAAAAGAAAGATGAAGTAGGTTGTTGATACGATCCTGTAGAATATAGGAGGTTCATCAACCGATGCTGCGATGTTTATATGGATGATTAACAATGACACCACTAGAACCAGAAACACCAAGTAAAGAAGAATACTATCAACTATCCAGAGAATACAATGGCTACTGATTACTAAGCAGGAAGTACAGAGTATTGTTATGGTACTGGATGAAATACAAAAAGATCAACAGCTTTGGCTGATATGATGAGAACGCAATACAGGAACTTTTACCCTTAAATATATAAGATGCAGATAATCGGCAAAGTAACAAACATTACACCAAAAGTAGTAGTAGGTACAAAACAAACAGAGAAACAATCAATAAGGATAGAAGAAACAGAGGGACAATATCCTAATTCTTTGATGCTAGATGCTTTCGGTAAAAAGATAGCAGAGATCTCAAACCTCAAACTAGGTGATGAAGTAACAGCAGAGTTTAATGGTAGAACAAGTACCCATAACGAAAAGACATATAACAATCTTAGTGTTTGGAGAATTACAAAGACAGGAGAGATCAAACAAGTAGATAATGAGTCTTTACCTTTCTAAAAAACTATGTCTAGTATTAGAGATCAAGTCAAACTAATATTATCTAAAAAGTTCGAGGATTATAACCTCAACGACATAGTACAAGCTAGCAACCTCAAGTCGCAGTTAGGACAACAGGTAGCCCAATCAGAAGCGGATTATCTCCATGCAGAACAGACTCGTAAAAAAGAGTATGCCAAGTATATGATATTATCTAAAGCTGATTGATGAACTATAGCAGACAGAGAGTCAGAAGCTGTACTCCATACAGAACAATTCAAAGCAAAAGAGATCACAGCATACGCTGATTATAAGCTAAAGAAACTATTTTATGATGATCTCAAAGACCAAGTAACAGCAATGAGGATGTGTAACCGTATTTATCAAGAACAAGCAAACGATGGATAAACAATCAACAATAGGATGTAATATGCTAATGTATATTGCTATTATGATACCTTGGATAGCATCTTCTATTGTGATGTTTATGATTATGGATTATTGGCATTGTGCATTCTATCTATTTGGCACATGAGTATTAACACGACAATTCACATATTTACTAACTGAATCAAAAAATGGATAAACAAGTAGATACACTCAAGAAACTACTCAGAAGAAGAAAAGGGGTTAAACATAGTATGACTATCCAAGATTTATCTGATACTTCTAAGGTAGGTTACTCTACTATAGACGATATAATACACGGTAGAAGAAAGCTATCCAAACAAATCTACAACAAAATCTACAAATGATTAGATACGATTGTTTCAAATTATACTGATTTATTGCAGGATTTCGGTATGGAGAACTAGGATAAACAAAATAAGAAAAAAGTCTTGCAATATAAGAAATAATCCGTATACTGTATAGGCAATCAGGATAGGGAAGCAAAAAGAAAGGGTAGTTTGGGAACTGCCGATAACAAAAACCCGCTTGCCTATAAAACATTTACTTTGTTTATTACAATATGGTTCGCATAAAAGACATACCATGATATGATGGTAGATATAGTATCAGCGAAACAGGTATTGTTTATTCTAATTACAATAAATACAAAGAACCAAAAGCACTATGTCTTTATAAAAGAAAAAAATGAGCCAACTACCTTTCTGTATGACTATCTTATAAATGAAAGGAAGCTAACTTCAAAGTACATAGGTTAGTAGCACAAGCATTCATACCTAATCCTGATAACAAACCTCAAATAAACCATATAGATTGAGATCAATCAAATAATCATGTTGATAATCTTGAACGGTGTACACAAAGCGAGAACATGATCCATCGTTTTAATGTATTATGACAAAAACAACCACGAAAATGAAGGTATTGAAAAAAGAATCCTTTAGCACGCAAAATATGAAAATATAATTCAAGAGGCGACTTATTAGAGATATATTATTGATCTTGAGATATAAATAGAAAGTTAGGTTTCACTATGTCTGCCATAAGTAACTGTGCTTCTGGTAGAACAAAAACATCATATTGATATATACGAAAGTACATATAGGGGACAGATATTGGTTGGCAAGGCAGTGGTAGCTAAAGCTAACGAGTGTATCATCCCCATATACCACATTGTATTATACCTTTATACTATAGCCGATGCAAAATGCTACTAACAAACAATGCACAATCACTCATCAAGTGGAAGAAGCTGTTTAGTTATGAGCTATGGTTTCAGAACGCCAAAGAGCCTATGAAATCAAGCCCAGTAGGAAAGTTGTTTACAAGAGAGTTACAGAAGCTTCACAAGGATTTGATGAATTACAGAGATCCTAGAGAAGAATATGATTTATCTCCTAAACAAAAGCACTATGCAAATTAAATCAGTAGTCTATGATATACTCACAGACTCAGTAGCTTGTAGAGATGATGATGCGTTGTTGTATCTCAAGGTACTATACAAACTATGACTAACCTATACTACTCCATACGAAATGCTTACAGTATTGAATTACCAGAGTGTGAGGGTAGCAAGACAGGAAACACAAGCAGAGTTCCCAGAGCTAAGATGAGCTAAGTATCAAGACAGACAAAGAACAGCAAACAAGATAAAGAAAGAGAAATCAAAGAACTTTTGGGATAAACTGAATGTATTATGGACTGGGAATTAGTCGATAAGCTAGGGCTAGAGTATGTGGAGTACATAAACGAAGTACCCTGTGTATTTTATACCCAAAAAAGCTACCAAAAGTTTGCAAAAGACAGAGAAAATGTGTATACTATAACTTCTCTACAAGGTGATAGAGACATACAAGCGAGGCATTCGAAAGCCTATGGCGTAAACAACTAGCCACTTTTTATGAGTAAAACTCTTATGACTAAGTTACACAAAGCTATGATTGGTGCATTTGTTATCGTATTATTAGTATTAGCACTGTATCCGTACCTCAAGGGTGACGATACAACAGCAGGTAAACTATTAGACCACGAAATCCAACTGCAAAAACAGAAGCAAGTGAAACTAGACGAAGTAAAGAACCTAGACGATGAGATACTAGAAACAAGAAAACAAAGAAACGAATTGCAGAAAGCAGAAGTATGTACTGGCACAGGTAGCGATTGTTACCTATCAGCTTTTTAGGAACTCCAAAAGCTCCTGTAAAGAGTATAAAAGCTGGAGCAGTATATGCAGACTACGACATAATCCCAGAAGACGAGATAATGCAAGCTATATGTAAATATGGGCAGATACATTGAAACACTAGCCCACTATGTAATAACTACGATCTATTGGAAAGTATCAAAGCTATCTCCAAAGAAGAATGAGTATCATATAGACTTATGCTAGGGATAACTTATGCAGAAAGCCATATAGGAACTAACTTTAAGCCACAGCATTGTAGCACAACAAACAACTGGGCTGGTATAAAGTGGGATAGCGATAAAAACAAAGACTGGAAAGATGGTTGTCGGTTGCACCAGTTTGAAGATGTAGAATCATTCTGGAGAAGTTTTGCTAAGTCTATACATAATTGATATGTATCTAAAGACTGTGATACAGCAGAATGTATATCACGCCGATGGGTAAGATGAGATTGAAAGCTAGACGGCAAACAGTGATGGATCAATAGAGTAAATTTGTTTGCAAAATATGAGTAGTTATTTGGTGGTGAAGTCATCGCCGATCGAGTAGATTGGATTGACCTAGTGATACTCGTTACTGCTAGCCGAGAAGATACAGCCACCAATTAGACCAATCAGTAAGGTTTTATATATGTACTCCACAATGGGAATAAAAGTAAGATATAAAATAATATGAAGAGAATACGGCAAAATAACTCTACTAGATACAAAGACATGATATGCCTTTGACATAGATGATAGAGAACTAATAAATTATATGGACTAGGTTTTATATATGTAACTATCTATGAGTATGACAGCAGATAAAACATTTATGTTCCAGTACGCATCTAACGATTGAATAATCTATGAAGACACAGGGTTGCTCACTTTGGAAGAAGCTCTAAAGTATTGGAATGATAATATAGAGTCTGCTATTGATAGTATTAGGAAGTGAGATATGGTGGATATATGAATATGGCAGAATTGTAGCAGTCCTACTGATTACCACGAAGAAATGCCAAAGCACTTTATTGCAGGACAGAATTTGGAGGTCATTTGAAATCATGTTTACAGAATAGAAAAGAAATTATTAGTTTAGTCTTTTATCTCTCCTAACAACTTATTATAGATGAAGTCAGAAAAGGAAATAAAAACAGCAATAGATAATGCTGAACAAACACTATCATTTGCTAAGGAAGTTGGCGGATTAGATGATAGTAGAGTAGAGAAGTTTACAACTATTATAGACACATTGAAACGAGTAATAGAGGAAGATAAATTAAAATATGAACAAGAAGTGTCTACATGACAATGAGAAGCAGAATACGAACAATACTGACCAGATATGTAGTCTAGCCTCCCTCTCCTAGTCGGGCTATAATAGACTAGGTATCTGGGAGAGTGCCGAGCTAGACGGAGGATACTACTGAGTGGGTTCGAGACCCGCCCTCTCCCTATAGATAAACCCCCCAAACAAGTAAGTAATATATTTATATAGTTTTATAGGTGTTGTGGTTCTCAAACTTCCATCAGAGTCGAAAGACACCAATCAACATAAATTGAGAATAGTGTTGGTTGCCTATAGAACGACATAAGTATATTGCAGTAAGTATATATACAAACAACTCTTTACTCTCTAAGGACAAATAAGGATGCAAACAATCAAACTAAGAATAGAGATTGATAGATGTGAGTGCTGTGGAGATGAGGATGTGTCTTGTAGTAATTTCACACAACCAGATGCTGGCGAAGATTTCTATTGTCCTTATTGCAAAGATAATTGATTCTATGTATGTGAGGATTTGGCGGATTATGAAATTGATGGCAAAGAAAAAGTACAATGTGTGAGATGTGACAAGAAATTCTGGGTACATAAAGAAGTAATGTTTTTATAAAAATATATGACAATGAAACCAATCCTAGCACTTCTAGCCACCTGAGCTATACACTGATTTATATCTACTAAATAACAGATGCCTATGCCAAGAGATGTATTATTATTTATATTATGATGTGCTGCTATATGGATTCCGTTCTATATAGTAGGTATGGCATATCAGATACGAGATTTGTGTAATCTTGTGTGTTTATTATTATGATATGTAGTCTACATATTTAGCAAATGATATGGAACAGATTAAGCCTTTACCTCCAACCAAATAACCCAGATGACACATACACTACATCCAGAGATAATAGACGATATAGTAAATAGTATGAACCATTATGTAGATGAGCATATGTATCATGCACTATGAATGAAAAAAGTATTGGAGAAGCATCTCTGACCATACCTCCTGCCCCCATCCCAACACCTAAAGGATGAAACACTAGATATGAAAAACCATAGGAGCGTATTGCTGGGATGGGATAAGTGAGTAGCCTGATGAGATTCTTCTTGCGATGTATATTGATATTATAATGGCTGAAAGTTCTACATAACAAATATAGAACACAGGGTGGAGGATAATGAACCACTACCAGAGAGCAAATCAAAAAATATATTACAAAACTGACAACCCAAAGTAGACTGGAGTGAGTGAGATGATATACAGTATTACAGACACGATGGTTATGGATGAGGAAGACGAATACCTGGTAAACTAAAGCAATGGGTAAAAGCTATTATACATGCTTGAGATATACACGGTATAGTAAACTTTGGGGAGATAAGAAAGCCAGTATTTGAGGAGGAACTAAAGCAATCTACTCCAAAGATAGATAAGATAAACATAGCTTATATGGAATGATGTTGAGAACAAACAGTTTGGGAAGAGCCAATTATAGTAAAGAAGATAAATGAAGTAATAGACTACATAAACAACAAAGATTTACTTACTAAGCTATAGGATGAAAAAATGAACAATAGATTTGCAGGTTATCTTATATATCTTAATAATAGCTATATGAGTGTGATATGCTTGCATAAAATTATGGTTTTGCTGACAATATATATTTGATTACCAAACTCGTATAACTGAAATGCCAGCAATGTGTCTTACAAAATAGATTTTATCCCAGACAAACCCAATGACTAATATAAAACCAAAGTATCATTGTGCTTCATGTAACTCTATAGTACATCCTATCAAACTAGGGAGAGCAAAATATATATGTCCCAAGAAGGGTTGCTGAAAAGATATGACATTAGAGATGGCGTTCTTGGATGAAGCAAGACCAGAAACGCACCACGAAGATTGTTGTAGGTGCTGAACCACAAAAAAGGAAGCCAAGAATTACAAACGATGATGCTTTGTATATGGTACTCCCTACAAACAACATATATTTTATTACTAAGTATACTAATGGCTAAACCAAACCATCGACACAAAAAGAAGTACAAATGATTTATAGAAGCCTGTGAAGATGAAGCTCCTACAATCCTAGTAGCAGGACTATGGGTATTGTGAGATACTGTAGAGGAGCTAGAATGTAATATAGGTATAGCCAAAGAAAACGGCAAAAGTATAGTATTGGCAGATATTAGTGTTGTTATCCAAACTATACCGCTTGAATAATATGTCTACGATTTAGTATGTAATGTATAACCTATGGCAATGACTAAAGAACAACGAGCAAAGCATTGTGTAGCTGAGAGAGCAAAACAATGTCCTACAATTAAACTAAAGCGAAAGACTGTGATGACACACTTAGTGCCTTGTGATTGTTGAGAGCAGGTTGGAGATGTGGTTTGTCAATGATGGAAAGCTACTGCTGGATTAAGGGAATACCATAATAAACTTGTGAAGCATAACATAATCAAAAAAGGTTTGCTACAATCAGACATAGGGCTAAAAGCCTAAATACCTTGACTTAGTGGTTGGCATCCCAAACTGCCCTTTATTTATGATATACTGTATAGGAGATGACAACACTTACAATAACATTAGCACGGATATGATTGATATGTTGTACTGCGATACTCGCCACAATAACCTATATGATATGTTGGGTCTTCATATTGTATATGAATTGGATAGTAAGTGGAACATCTCGAAGACTCTCTCGATGATGACTTAATAGGTGTTACCAAAGAATGCCTAGAGAAATAAAGAAGTGGATGGTACAAGATGTCCAACTCTTACTAGAGAAACGAAAAGAGTATGAAAAAAATAAGAAAGTATAGCCCTTTAACCCTTACCTATATAGGACAATGACACGCCTATGGAACAAAATAAAATGCTATCTATGATACCACAATCGAGATGGCTGGGAAGTATTATCGTATAAACAAGTCGCAAAATGCTTGCATTGTGAAGCAGAAAAAGAGAGAAGCCTAAAACCAAAGATACAAGTTACTGTATGAAGTGTTACTTTTATAGAGGATAAAGACCTAAAACGACCAAATCCACGACAATAACCTTTATTTTTTGAGGACACTATGGCAACACTAACCAAAGAACAAGCAAAAGAGATGCTACAGAAGATATTGCCACCAAAGCAATATGAGGATTGAAGTCGAGATACTTATGATGCCGCACGAGATGCTTGTATAGATAAGATCATAAATAATGCTATCAAATACTGATATTTAGACACTAAACTAGAGGACAATGAATCTACCTAAAGAATGATACATATATGATTTTGACATCATCATTTGATTATATATAGTCTATAAGATAAATCATAACGATATGTTTCTAAAGCCATTACAACCACGATATAACAAAAACAAGTATAACTGTACTCTAAAAAACTATATCATCCCTATATGAAGTATAGCTCACGAGAAAAGCACATTGGTTGGTAAGCTATCGCCATGGTATAAAAGATTGTTTTGAATGTATATTTCCACTTGCAAATAAACCAAAAATCACTACATAAAATATATGTTTTATATTATATCTTAATATATGAAAGTTATTGATTTCGACAAAGTAGTATCAGCAATCTATGATCCAAAGATAAAAAAGGTTTTCATAAATGGAGCAGAGTTTATGTATGATGGTAAAGCTATCTATGAAAGACAACCAATCCCTAAGAAAGAAGCAGATGTAATCCTAGAATGATTTGTTAAGGATGAAGCTGGTCAGTATAGTCCAGAAGACCTTAAGCTTATAGAAGAAAAAATAGCAGAGTACGAATGGGAACACAAGGAGCAAGTAGAACTCACAATATCAGGTAAGCCAGCAATCCCTTTCATCAAAGAACGCCTAGACAAATAATCTTTAATAACCTATATAGGACTAAAGATGACACAAGACAAACCAAAAGGCAAATCACGAAAGAGAGTGCCAACCAGAAAACAAGAGATATTTATAGAGGAATATACTAAGACAGGTAATGGTACTCAATCAGCTATGAAAGCATACGATACAGTAGACAATAAAGTGGCTGCAAATATAGCAGTAGAGAACTTGGGCAAACCATATATAGCACAGGAGATAGAGAAAAGACTCCAAGATGCTAAAAATATGATATATACATTAGCTATGTGAGCAGAGAAAGATGAAGTAAAATTAAGAGCCAGTCAGGATATCGTAGATAGGATAGAGGGCAAGGCATTACAGAAGATAGAGCAGAAGACTGACATCTGATTTGATATAGAGAACGCAGGAGTAAATGAGTTGCTAAAAATAATAAAGCAAAAATAGTGTTGCAATGGTAAGTAAAATAATCATAAGGCAAGCGAACTAGAACAATCCTTAGGGAACTCTATGTGGCTATTTATTTGAATAGTTATCGTATGAGTACACTAGCAATCTTACAAACAAACACAAGAAACACCTATCTAAAGATTGATCCTAATGGTAAAGTATGGAGTGATGATGTGTTAGACTACTATATCAATAGAGGATATGAAAGGGTGCAACAAGACTTTGGGTACGATATCCCAGAATGTGAAACAAGCACAACTATAAGTACGGTATGATGAACAACAGAATATACTAGACCTACAGACTTCGTAAGAGTTGTTGGTCTTTTTGACGATAGCTATACATTGACTAGGATAACAAAGCAGCAGTTCTTAACTACCAGAGCAAGCCAGACAAAGCCTAGTAGCTATTATATGTATGGGGACAATATAGGGTTATATCCAACACCAGATGGAGTATATAGCCTAGACTTGTTATATAAGAGAAAACTGCCAGAGATTACTGACTTGGTTGATAGTGAGTTGAATAGCAGTATGGAAGATTTGCTTATACTATGGGCTTGTTATCTTATGTTCTTAAGTGTAGAGAAGAACGACAAAGCAACAATGTGTCTTAATCAGTATACACAAGCTAAAGATGCACTATTTGCACAAGAGTTGTATGATGATGAGCAGTTGGTATTTGGTACACAATATAACAATACTAGAGTTAGAGATGATGCTCTATAGTGCTAACTGTATGAGCCTATACGATTAGCAATTTACAAAACTATATGCTATGTGAATAAGACCTATAACAATAAACGACTTCAAAGGATGATTGAACTTGTCAACAACAAGTGATATTGCCGACAACGAGTTTCAGATAGCAAAGAATGTATTCTATAACCAAAAGGGGCAGATCCAAACAAGATATGGGTATAGGAAGTTTGGGAATGCAGTAGGTAGCAACAAACCTATCACAAGTTATTTCTTCTATCAAAGAGATGATACACTAGCAACCACAGCGTTATGTGTGAGTGGAACAAATATGTATAAATATGATGAGTGAACAGGAAACTGG
>ERZ724506.88-NODE-88-length-36222-cov-9.699450_pt1 | contig 36222 bp, 12 predicted proteins | sample MGYA00376039_ERZ724506 | MGnify/ENA primary metagenome ERZ724506 (study PRJEB28724, sample SAMN07190887) | wastewater metagenome | isolation source: effluent of sewage treatment plant in Hong Hong | place: USA: Christiansburg, Virginia | collected 2016-03-01 ... | reverse complement strand
CCCAAACCCCAAACCCCAAACCCCAAACCCCATTAAAATAATAAAACAAAATAAAAATAAAATAAATATAATATTTAAATTCATAGCTAAAATGATAAAAACACTTTTTATTTATTTCTAAAAAACTAAGATACAGCTTAAAAAATATTTAGAATACCTTTATACATAGGTTCAGATTATAAGGATGGCCTTGTGTTTTATTAAGATATAGATAAAAATTTTATCTAATACAAAATCGATTTATTAAGCAACTAATTACTCATTCAGTAAAATTAATTGATTAAAGATGAAAATAATAAAAATCCAGAATTCTTGGTTTAAAAAGCCATCATTATTGATAAACTATAAAAAGATCATAATATTTTTTTAAACTTATATGGCAAGAGACATTTAATTTAATTTAAAATTTATTTATACCAAGAAATAAACGAAATCTTTGAATTTAAAAACTATCGTAACCTCCTTAAATTTAACTAGCTTATTAACTAAAATAATATATTAGACTATTTTGGTCTAAAATTATAATCAATATCAGAATCAAAATCATAAAGCTTGATACCTTAATGTAAAAAAGCATCCCCATTAAATGATTCCGTTTTTATAAACTTTTGTAATTTAATGGAGTAACAGAAAACCGAAAGTCCTATAAAAAAAAGAAGAAAAAAAGCAGACTTTATAAATGAAAGCATTGATCAAAATAAAATTCTTAGTGAAAATATAGAATAAAATATGTGTTCAATTTGCTACATAGATCTATCTAACGTTATAGGTACTATTTAGGAATGCGGTCATGTTTTTTGCTATGACTGTATAAATGATTGGCTTATGGAGTAATAAATATGTCCCTTGTGTAAAGTAAAGGCTTGTCTGTTAATTAAAAGTGAGAATGGAGAGGAGAAGGAGTGAATTAAAATAAAAAATGAAATTAAAAACAAATAGATTGATATTGAAGAAGATGAGTTATAGTTCTTGGATAATTTTTGCTACAAATGTCGCCAAGAGAGCTAATAAGAGACAATGTTGATTTGTGATTATTGCAATCAAAAGTGCTGTCACATATAATGTCTTTAACCTTAATTGACTGAAGTTCCAGAGGATAATTGGTACTGCGATTACTGTGTAAGGAATTTTGGATTATAAACAACCTTACCTACAGCCTAGATTTGATTTGACTCTAACGTACCTCGGCAATGAAGTCAAGCTCCTAGGAGAGGAAGAAACAACCAGAGGAGAAACACAAATTAATTATGATTGACAAATTAAAATTCTAACCCTTATGTTTATAGACGAGGAATCCACACTTGAAGAGAACAAATAGCTAATGCTACTATAAATGAGGAAATAGAGAGAATAGTATAAAATGAGTTTCCAAGTAATAGATAGAATTCTTAGCCTTTTTTATCATCTGTTTATCTTTATACTTAAAGACTGTTTTAGCCTTCTAATGACTAATGAAAATCTGTGCTAGAGAATGAGATTTAGGAATTCATTAACATTCATTAAAATATAAGATAATAAATTCATAAGTTACTTTAATATTAATTTTGCTCTTAAATTTGTTTAAATTAATCCTACAAAGATTAGTCCAGTTATGATAATATAATACTAAGATACTAAGTAGTTACTCCAATATTTTATAAAACCGAAAGGAATACTTACTTCTCTTGTTACTACATATAATCATCTTATATGTTTTAATCTTCAAAATCATATAGAGTTTCTGTCTACATCATATATTGGTTTTCATTTTATGAAATTAGAGTTTTGATTTGCTGGAAAGTCTCTGGATATTTATTCTCCTAAGCTAATCCTTATTCAGAAAGTTCATCATCTTCATCATCCCAGTTATCAAAGTTATCCTAATTAAGATAATATTTCTGTTACTATTTTTGCTACTAAAGTATTATAATCTCAGTAATTAGTATTTTTATTAAAAATGCGGCTTGTTCTTAGTTGATTCCAAAAATAGCATTTTATTATAAAATAATACACAATCCCATAAAAGAAGCTTTTCTGATTCTATAAGTTAAAAGATTTGGTTAGTAATAAATCCAGTGCTTAAGAAACTCATTAAAATTATCTTTTATTTTATGAACGGTTTTATCAAAGAAGAAAGTTAAAGCTAATCCTAAATTGTGATAGAAAATGTTTTTACCCTAAACAGCCCACTCTCCTTAGAGATCAAAAAGATATTTAAAATTATTCTCATAGAATTAGTTTAAAGAGTCATCAATATATATTTGATCCTATTAAGTATAATACTGCTTAAGCCAAATTATTTCAATTATAAAGTAATTAAGCTCTTGGTTTTCTTCTAATTGGTGTTCTTCTATTCTTTGAGTTTTATCTTTAAAAAAATCCTTTAACAAATCAAAATAAGATATGTTATATTTATTCCTAATTGTTAGAACTTATTGAGCTCCCTTTATTAAGAAGCATCTGATCAAATCGATTACTGATCTAGAGCTCTCGTAGTAAATAAATTCTGGATTGGATAAGTAGTCAAAAATAACATTGTTAGTTTTCTATGTTTCCTAGCCTCTTATTGTTATTAAAGCTTCAAAATACACCCAGAAAACATCCTCTATTTAATTAGATTAATATTTAAGAATAAATACTTTGATAATTTAAGAAATCGACTCAAACATATCTATGTCCTAATTTTAAGCTATTTTCTCAATTATAGGTTATATTTTTTGATACATTGGTTTTAGTTCCTTTTGAGGAATATCTACTTCTAAAAGAGTGGCTATAGTTTCCAGAGACGTAATAACACTAAATTAGGATTCCTCTGCTTCATCCTCATTTTTTTTTTCTTGCTCTAGCATTTTCAAAACTACCTTGCAAAGACTGTCTAACAATTCTGTCACATAAGGTTTAAGATCTTATGAAAATCTATCAAAAATTCCTTATAAAGAATTAATTAAAGTTTCATTTCCATGTTCATTAATAAGATTCATGTATATAATTAGCATTTATTTAACGGATGGTTTTACCATTTCATAGCCTTTTTTTTATTATATCATTTTCTCTAAGGCTATAGCCGCAAAAGATCTTACAGGTAAATCAGGATGTGTTAATTATTGGCAAACAAATTAAATTATTTTCTCCAAAGAATCATTTATATTAGAGCCTATGGTGTTTATTATTATACAAATTCTCATTAAAACATATCCTGGTAAATGTTCTTACTAAACTAGATTTATTAGATAGTTTTAAACGAAATGCTCAATCATAACAGAGGGACTTTCACTAATACATTAGTATTTTTCTAGAATAATTTAAGTCAGAAAAAGAGCAGCTTCTAATTAAAGAAATTGTTTCTATTCTTAAATCATTTAAAAAAATATTGTATAAACAATCTCAGAGCTTTTCTTATCTACAAATAGCTTAATGACATTGCCTAGCTCTGTTCTTAGATCTGAGCCATAGTATAGATAATCATTTTGTTTAAAGAACTCATATGGATCTTTTTTATAACAGTTCAAATCATCTTGATTATATTCTATTATTTATATTATATTGTAGAATACTATTTAGAAAAATGGTTCTCTTAATTAGTTTCTTAAACTTTCATTTTAAAATATCTGAATAAAGTTTCAGTGAATTTAAACAATAACTTTTTTATTGTAATTGTCTTTTTTTATTTGCTAAAGATTAAGAAAGAATAATTATATGAACTGATTTTGATATTAATCATAGAAAGTTTTCAAATACTAAGCTATTGTTTAATTACTTACTTTTATTTGGGATTGATTCTAAATCTACTTATTAATAACAAACAAATATTTTAATACCCACTTCTTTTGTTTAGCCAACTCAATATTATCTTAGGCTAATAAATACTTAAAAAAACTCATCCACAAATCAAAACTTTGAGCCTCTTATAAATATTAGCAAGCATGATATCTGTTTGAGTAATAGTATATTTTCAAAAGACATAAAATAAAGTTTTAGTTTTATGAGCTCAAAGAGGCTTAACTTAAAGCTAGGATATGACTCTCAAAGAACTATAACAACTACTTCTCCTCTATTTAAAAAGCTTATCTTTCTTCCTGCTTAAAATGTTCTCTGGACTTTTATAAACTTAAGAAAGCATACAACATAGTATGAAGTTTATCAAAATTATTCTAATTCTCTAGGGTTACTTTAAACAAAATTTCAGTGATTCTTTTTGTTTTTTAATCACCATTTAATCTTATTAGGAATTTGAAAAAACAATGAGAGGTATTCCTCAACATATAAATTGAATCGCTATTCAATACTATATATAGAATGTTTTCGATTAAAAATTCAATAGTGGCTGCCGGAATTTTCTTCCAATATTTTTCAAATAATTTGTTCATTATAAGACTGGAGCAAACTCGAGTGCCTTATTCCAAATCAGTTTAGACAACTACCTCTAACAGGTCTTTAAAGTACTAAATATTCTCAAGATTTTAGTGCATGAGAAATTGTTCGGCTATTCTTTGATCCTATTGATTGTTCACCTTAGTACTAATCAAACATTTAACCAAGTTTTCTTTGGAGTACTCAATCATTTATAAAATATATTTTATAATTTAGATTTATTAAGTAATGCTTATTTTTGGGTTAATATTCATACTCATTAATTCCTATAACAAAAGCTTGGTTGGATAGGGCATGATTATGTACTTGACTTATCCACTAGAGCCTTTGCATCTTCCAAGACATTAAATACTCAAACATTAAGTACATATTGGACATTAATATTCATCACTTGAGTACAGAAATCTTTCTTTTAAAATCTCTGATGCTCCATAAGCTAATAGACAATCTCTTTCCATTTCACCGAGTCTCAATCCCCCTTCCTTAGCTCAGCCTTCTAAAGGTTGTCTAGTTAAGAATCTTTTTTTGCCAGTGGCTCTAGCGTGCATCTTTTCACTTACCATGTGCTTGAGTCTTTAGTAATAAACAGGTCCGCAAAACACTTTTCCTTCTAAGATCTCACCAGTTGAGCCGGAGTAAAATGACTCTAATCCACTTGAATTATAACCTAGCAACTACAAAGCTCTTCCTAAACTATTGGCCACATTGGGACACAAGCATTTCTCTTAACATTTATCACAAAGAACCTTATCTTCAAATGCGTTGGCTTTTAGTGTTCTTCCTTAACAGGCTCCTACTTTAGAAGCCAAAATCTCTAGCAACTTAGCTATTGTCATTCTTGAAGGGAAACCATGGGGATTCATAATAATATCAGGAGTGACTCCTTTCTCATTAAATGGCAAATCTTATTAGGATATCGTGACTCCAACAACACCTTTTTGACCATGTCTTGAGGAGAATTTGTCTCCTATTTCTGGTATCTTTGTTTGGTTTACTTACATTTTTATCATAAGATAATTATCTTAAGCAGAGGTAATAAATATTTATTATACAGAAGCATTCTATTTGCTCTTGTATCTTACTTATTTTGGCTCAGCTTCTTATGAATTAATAGTTTGATATTTGTTGACCAATATATCTCCTTATTTAAGATATTATCCCACTGAGCAAATTCCTTCTGTGTTATTTAAAGGCACTAAAATGTCCCCTTCGTTTTCTAGACCCCTTTCAAAAGTGGCAACTTCTTTCTTAGATTATATTGCTCTTCCAAAGCCTTTTTAAATTGATGACTTGGACATAATAATAGCATCTTCTATATCATAGCCACTATATGACATGATAACTATTGTTGCATTTTATCCCGAGGGTAATTAATCAAACTATACAAGGTCTAAGGTGTCTGTGGTTACCAACGGTTTTTGAGGATAAATTAGTTAGTAGGAAACAGTATCGAATCTTAAAAGATTATTTTGAGCAAACACTCCCAAAGATTGCTTGCCCATTGCACATTAATATGTATTTCGAGGAGATTAATTGTGATGAGGATAAGGTATTATTCCTGCTAGTATCCCTAAGATAATATTTAGACCAAACTCAATATGAGTGGTGTTATCTTTAATCTCTTTATAGTTTAGGACCAAATGGCAATTATTCATCTCATTAACATCTAAGTATTCTATTATATTATTGCTTTTTAACTCTTCTATTATATTTTTCAATGTGTTCTATTCCCTTTAGTATTTTTTAAGCTGGGTAATTAAATAGGTAAAAATATTTATTTTGTTCTCCAATTCGATCCTGTTAATTAGTGGTCTAATCATTCAGCCTCCGTCAGACCATATCTCAATTAATTTATCTAGCTGGTTTTCAAAAATAGATACTGAGTAATGAATATAATTTAGTTTTCTTAGCTTTTTAAAGTATTCCGTAAATCTTCTGTGATTCTAACAGCCGCCCACCAATTAACCATTTAACATTACTCCCCACTTGTTACTATCAAAATTCATATCCTATAATCTAAAAAATCCCAACTCTATTAATCCTATTCTACAGAGTTACAACAAAACTTCCTATGTAGGTATTTCGGTTGTTATTTATGTTAGAAGAGTCAAGTTCTTAACAAGTCCACAGTTCTCTCCATCTGGAGTGTCTACAGGACAAATGAACCCCCAATGAGAACACTGAAGACTTCTTGGTCCAGAAACCTTTCTTGATTTCTCAATATGGCTTTCTAGCTTGGTCAACAGTCCCAATGCTCCAAAATAATTTATTCTTGTCATTACCTAAGTAACTCCTTTTCTTTCTAGTTTGAATCTTTTTATTGACCAGTTGCCAGATTGTATTGAATGAGTCATGCCATTAGTTATCATGCTGCTTTAAAATATCATTCTAAAGATTTAAGAAGAATTCTTCGAAAAATCCTACATGCCTTTTACTTTTATTAGAATTTTGTCAACCTCCTTTTTAACCTCTGAATTGAATCTTTTAAAAAGATCTTCAAAAAGCAAACTCAGCATGTCGCCTGCACACTCCACTCGCTTATTTGCTAAAAAGTCTCTGTCGTTTCTAACATCTATTTCTCCTTAATCTTTTTTTTCCAACTGCAAATATTCTCTAAGTAATTTCTTAGTCATTAAAGCCAAAAAATCTATTTTTTAAATTAGACATTTATCTGCAACTTCAACATGGGGCAGTATAATTTTTGTTAAAATTATATTTAGTTCTCTTAACTTTTACTCGACTGTCATTTGGGATTATTCCTTATACATAAATTTGATTTTCTAAGCGAGATAAATCTGGGCTGTTTATTTTGTATATATTTTATTTGAAATGGAGTCTTAAAGAGTTAGCAGTAAAATTCCCTCTAATATATTCTGTTTTAATTTTCTTTCTTCTTAATTAAAAAAAGGATTAATTAGGTCACAGAACTCTTTATCACTTGAAACGCCTAAGGCTTTAAAAACTATACTCATAGGTATTAACTCTTTGAATGAACTTGACTTAAGATATAAAACACCACTTTTTATTAAGACATGTATTTTAGACTTAGTTTCCAAAGTAGAGCTTGCACAAGATGAAGTTAATAAATTCATCTTATTATCTACTTCCACTAATATTTTGTTTCTACACAACTATTCTTGCATTAGAATGATTTTCTCAATACCGTTAATGATAAAATATGCTTTGGGATCCAAAGGGCATTCTCCAAGTTTAATAATATCTTCTTGTTGCATATTGCTGGTCCAACAATAATTAGATCCTATCATAATAGGTATCTTTCCTATATTGAGGTCCTTAATTTCTTGATCAAAACTAAACTCTTATTCTTTGTAACTTATTTGAATATTAACCATTAAGCTTCCTTAGTATGTAAGATTTCTTATTCAGCATTCCTAAGGTGTTAGTTTTCACGATTAAAAGTTCTCTACTATGGTAGGCTTGTCTACCCAGATTTTTTTGTACTAAATTTAAAATCCTGGTTTAGTATCACTAGCAATTGTATTATTTACTTTGGCTTCAATTATTTGCTATATTTTATTATGAATGAAGTAGTTAAAAGATTTAATATGGTGATCAAAGAGTATTGTGTTGCTCTTTAATATAGAGTTTTAAAGTATTTAGAAATCCTAATCAATGTTCTAAATATTTTGTCTTTCTGTGGTCATAGTTTATAATTTTATTTAAAGAGATATAAATAAGAATTGTCTGCAGAGTCTATAATGAAAGATACTCATCCTTAACATAGATCTCTTACTCATAATTAAATTCAATATTATTTGATTTTAATATGATAAAAAACAGAACTTAATTGTTCTATTTATAATTTTTCATTTGCAATTGTCTGAATAAATATTTATTTATATATACAACATGAGCATAAATTCGAGCAATGAACAAATATTCAACCTACTATTACTAAAAGTAAGGTAGTAGGGATAGCTAGAGAAAGATACAATATATGATCCTAAATAGGGAACAATAAAGATACTAAAATTAGCAGAAACACAAATCAACTATGAATCTTTAAAATATCTAATTAGATGTCTTGATTTAAGAAACATTAATTTAGAAGGAGAGAACTAGTTATTGGTTAATATAAGTTAGAATACATTTGATTGAGATATGTCCAGAGATCAAAATTTATTTAACTGATAAAATAAAATATTTTCTCATTTTTTAGCTTAAATGTCTAATTAGGATAATATTGTCAAGTTATCGATTTCTAATGTTAAATTAAATAATGAATTACTAAATACTATTCTTAGTGTTATGAGTAACAACTAGTTTGCTCTATGAGAAATAAAGCTCATAAATTGTAATCTTAATAATTTAATACTAGAATAGCTCCAAAATAATATAACAAAAGTTAGAAAGCTTAGAATACTTGATTTTTCTGAAAATGATTTAAAAAGCGACTCCATTTCTACTATAAAGAAAATATTATGCTAAGAAGGTATAGGACAAAGTTTGTATAGTATTAATTTAAATTACAATGACTTCGACTAATAAATATTTGTCCTGTTTAAAAACAATATAGATTTTCTTTAGAACTTAGCCCAAATTAAACTTAGAGCAAATAAAATAAATTTGCATGGTTGTAATAACTTAATAGGTTTATGTAAACAGCACACCAATATAATATAATTAGATTTAAGAGATAATATTGGTTTCAACAAAGAAAATTCTATTTATCTTTTAAAAATATTAAAGCTAAATTTTTAATAGAAATAAACCCAGAATAACTAAGAACTATATTTATAATAAAAAATTCAAAACTCTTGTCTAATTTGCTCTGAAAAAGATAAAAAAATATATAATTTAGAGAAGCAAATTCAATAACTTAACATGAAAATATCACTGAGTTAATTTGATAATAAATAATAAAATTTGAATGTTGTTGAGAGTCATTAACAAATATTTTAAAAAGATGATTTTAATAACCAATCATTGTCTTTAATAGTAAAATAAAAAGAAAAACGAAACTCAAAATAAAAGCTACAAGATGGATGTTATTGTTGGAGAACTTACTAACATTATGGAAGAGCTAGAACAAAGCAAGGAAATCAGTTGAAATGATGAGCCTTGTCTATCCTCGTCATATACTCTCAACAACACTAATAATTTCAATGATCAAAACTCGAATTAAATTATTAATATAAATGACAGTCAATAATTGTTATTTTAAAACTTTTCTCAAATAAGGGGTTTGAGGTTAAATAACAATAGTTTTTCGGAAGAATCAAATATACAGCAAGAAGATACTAGTCATATTTTAAAACAACTAGACAACGACTCTAATTAATATTAATTTAATATTTGACATTTAAATTATTTAAATAATATTTTGAAAGGTCTTTGTGTTTTTAGATAAAATCATTGTTTTGGAATTTCAATTATATATTTCATTACTCTTATTGAGCACTCTTCTAGCATTTTCTTTGGATCTTCGGAATTTCTCTGTGAAACTTTAACTTGCACTTTTTTCAATTTTATTGCAGTCGTTTTTCGTTTTCTTTGCTAGATTTATGTTCTCTTTATTTTACAAAATTCCTTCCATAGATTTACAAACAAAGTTTTTCTTTTTTTTTAGTTGCTTGATGGTTTATTTCTTTTATGAATACAATATGTTGAATTCTTGAGTGTTTTCCATTGTATTAAATAATTATTCTTCCTCCATTTAGGGAATAGATATGATGTTTTTACCTATGAGATTTACTTAAGCTAGCTATATAGTGTTAATAACTTTATCTTTATTTAGTTTTTAATCCCAGATCTCATCAATAAGAGAGTTGACTATCAACTTAAGATTTTCTTTATAAATTTAAGAGTTTTAAACAAAAAGTTGAGTTAAATTTATGCCTCTATCTTTCTCCTTAACTTTCTTTAACTCTTATAATGCAAAACACGATTCATTATCAAAAATCTTTTCTATAGTTTATGATAAAAGACCAAAGTTTCCATCCTCTTAACATTTATTGAGTATATAACCTATGCTTTAATACTATTTGAGTTTTTCTTGGCAAATTTAAGAATAAAATGAATTAGGAATCATTTTAAATATTATATAAATTTTAATTTTAAATTATTAATTTTCTAGGGCTTGAATTACTATGAAAATAAAATCGCTTTTTCTATCTTTACTAATAATATATTCTTATGTTTTTGTTTTCATTCTAATGAGATTAATATCAAGCTATTTAGGTTACTTCTTTGTCCATTTTCTTAATGTTCTATTAAGACTTAATTACCAAGTCTGGAATGGTCTCTAACATTCTTTGCAACTAAGGATTCTTGTTATAATCAAATGAACTTTTAATAAGCTCTCCACTTATATTCGTAATTACATAGCCCTTAACTGAGTTGTGTATTTTTAATCTAGTCAATATCTCCTCAACGTCACTCTATTTAAATTACCATTTTAATATTTTATAATTATAATGTGTTAGCATATTTAGGAAGTAGTTTAAAGTTTTTAGTTTTGCGGAGAATTTAGAAAAGATCACTGCATAAGGTGTTATGCTTCTGGTTTCAACAAAAAAGGCATATACTTCTGTTTAGAGTGTAAAAGCTCATTTTGTGATAATCAAAATAATTAGTAATCTCATTTGAGGTAACATATAAATAAATATAAACACAATGTTTATTTAAATATACAGCATTTATAAATAGAACCAACTTAGCAAAATGTTACAAAGTTAGCTATTAATACTTAACATGGATTTAAAACGTCTAATTTGCAATCCAATTATTTTTTTTACTGTAATTAATGCGATATGAAAATTTACATAGATTAAGAGAAATAGTATGAAGAATTTATACTTAAATTTGATTAAGCGTAAACAGTTGAATATATTTAGTAAAAAATTGCTTGGGAAGAAAAACTTAAATCTTGTACACATTCACTAAATATTGTCTAAGAATAAAGTATATACACTGGCTAAAACAAATGCATATAATGTGATTTAACAACTAATTTATGGTTATGTTTAACATGTGGAAATCTGGGATGTGGATGAAAGTTTTTTGATGGCTCGGGAGGAAACAATCATGGCATAAATCATTTTGAATAGACTAAGCACCCAATAGCAATTAAGATGGGCACTATATCTGATAATATTGAGCCCTCTTGCTTCTGTTATCCCTGCTAAGATGATATTTTAATAACTGATGTTAAGTAGCTGATAAGGAATCTAAAGGTAAAAGTAGCTGGAGTCTCTAAAACTGAGTAGACCTTAATAGAGATGTCTATTGAGGCTAATAGGCAATTGGCGTTAAGCTAGCAATATGAAAAGGATTAGTAGCTATAGAGTATAAATGACAACACTTTTATTGGAATCAAAAACCTAGGAAACACATGTTATGCTAATAGCTTATTGTAAGTTTTAGCTAGAAGTAATGCTTTTGAATAGATTGATCTGAATGCGGACAATCATATTAACAGTTGCAATAAATTAATATAAAATTGTATATCTTGCTAAATGGCTATATTGGTATAAAGTATTTACAGAAAAGATAACTAAGTTCAAAGAGTCATAGTGCCTTACGATTTACTAAGATTGACTGTAGAAAACATTCATCATTTTTAAACACACTTATAATAAGATCCATTTGAGTATTTATAGATATTATTTAATAAAATAGATAAATTAGGTTTTAATTAAAATGACAATATTCTAAAAAAATTTAGATATGAGTCATTATAAGTTTATAAATGCTCTCACTGTGCTTAAATAATAACTAAATAAAGAACTGGTCTTATTTTGGATATATACCTCAGTGATTAATAGAAATAATAGTTATTGACATAAAATGTAATAAGTTTCAGCTAATTACTCAATGATGGTATAAAGACTTAAGACACTGTTGAATATTGCTAGTAGTGTAAGAAAAAGACAGTATTTTTAGGCTATGAGTATTTAACAGTATTTCCTTAAGATTTACTTATTAAATTTTAAAGAATAGATTTTATAAAAGGTATTCCTTCTAAATTAGATTATAAAATATTAATAGAATAGAAATAAATTGATCTTGGCATTATTGATAGCAGGAATTTATCAATGTAAGAATAATGCATAAATATAAACAGTGTTGAAAGTTTTACCGATTAGATATAAGAGCTTAGTTCAATGGGATTTGATAAAAAGATATGTCTCTATGCATTGTAATAGACAAAAGGAGACTCTGAACAGTCTCTTAACTTGATTCTAAACAATCTTGACAATCCTGAGTTCGGAAAATCTCCTTAAAAAGATAAAAATTTATTCGAATCGATTTGGGACATTGTCGAGTCTTTTGGTACAGCTAAAAACTATGTTAAGTTGGTTTGTGAAACTTTCAAAGACTAGGGAATAGAGGAGATTATTAATTACATATTAGAAAACCCACAAGATGTTGGACAGTTAAAAAATAATTAAATACAACTAATAGATGATGGTAAATGATGTTATTAAATCAAAGGAAGTGTTGTTCATCTAGGAGCATCAATTAACACAGGACACTATATTTGTTATGTAAGTGAGAATAATCTTACTGACAAATGGATTTATATAAATGATGATTAGTGTTACCTTACTTCAAAGCCCAAAATTGAGGACTCATATATGATTCTTCTTAGCAAACCAAATAAGACATAATAATATTATATATAAATAAAGACTTTCGTTTTTAATTGTGAGTTATTTATAAATTTAATTCTGTTATTATAATGCTTAGATAATTCTTGAACAAAAGTATAAAAAAAACTTTTGCGCTAGCCAAGACCTAGTATGTCATAGGTATTGATCTTGGTACCACTAACTCTTGTGTCTCTATTATGGAGGGAGGCACTCCAAAGGTTATTGAAAACAGCGAAGGATTGAGAACAACACCTTCAGTTGTGGCCATTACCAAGGATGGAGAATGATTGGTAGGACAAGCTGCAAAAAGATAATCAGTAACTAATCCAGAAAATACTTTCTATGCTACCAAAAGACTTATTGGTAGAAAGTATAATGATAAAGATGTATAAAAAGACATCAAGAATTTATCATACAAAATTGTTCCTCATACAAATGGTGACGCGTGGGTCTAAACTACTAAGGGCGAGAAATTCTCTCCTTCATAAATAGCCTCTTTTGTTCTTAACAAAATGAAAGAGACAGCTACCGGATATTTGGGAGCAGAAATTACTGAAGCTGTTGTCACTGTTCCTGCTTACTTTAATGATATGTAAAGACAGGCTACAAAAGATGCTGGAAAGATCTCTGGCTTAGAGGTATTAAGAATAATAAATGAGCCCACTTCAGCTTGTTTGGCCTATGGACTTGATAAGAATGAATCAAAAGTAATAGCTGTATATGACCTGGGTGGAGGCACATTTGATATTTCCATTCTAGAGATGATGGAAGGAGTCTTTGAGGTCAAGGCAACAAATGGAGATACTTCTTGCGGAGGAGAAGATGTTGATGCAATGCTAACAGAGTTTTTAGCAAAGGAGTTTAAGAAACAGTCTGGAGTAGATGTGTCTAAGGATTGAATGGCAATTCAGAGACTAAGAGAGGCTTCTGAAAAGGCAAAAATAGAATTGTCATCCTCATTATAATCTGAGATAAATCTTCCTTTTTTGACCTCAGATTAATCTGGGCCAAAACACTTCCAATACAATCTTACAAGATCTGGACTTGAGAAACTAATTGACTCCTTCTTAAAGAGAACTATTAAGCCAAGCGAGCTTTGTATTTAAGACTCTGGCCTGCAAAAGAATCAAATAGATGAAGTCCTTCTTGTTGGGGGCATGTCTTGAATGCCTGCAGTTTATAAGTTGGTAGAGGAGTTTTTCTAAAGGAAACCTTCAAAAGGTGTCAATCCTGATGAAGCAATTTCAATTGGCGCTGCTATACAAGGTGCTGTTCTTAAGGGAGATATTAAGGATATTGTATTAGTAGACGTTGCTCCATTATCTCTAGGAATAGAAACGATTGGCGGAGTTTTCAACAAGATTATTGAAAGAAATACTACTATACCTATTAAGAAGACCCAGGTATACTCTACGGCAGCTGATGGATAGACTCAAGTAAGCATTAGAGTATTCCAAGGAGAAAGAGAGATGGCAACTGACAATAAGTTGTTAGGAAGCTTTGAATTAATTGGCATTCCTCCTGCCCCTAGAGGAATTCCTTAAATAGAAGTATCTTTTGATATTGATGCCAATGGAATAATGAAGGTGGCTGCCAAAGACTAGGCTACTGGAAAAGAATAAAAAATTATCATTTAACCAAGTGGAGGATTGTCAAAGACAGAAATTGAGAAAATGATAAAAAATGCCGATGCTTTCAAGGCTGATGATCAGAAGAAAAGAGAGGTTGTGGAGGTGAAGAACTAATTAGATTCAAAACTACACTCTGTTGAGAAAGTATTAAATGAGAACAAAGCTAGCTTGACTTAGGATTTAGTAGATGATGTCAATAAGGCTCTTGCTGAAGGAAAGAAACACAACTAAAGTTAAGAACTAGAAGAGATAAAGAAGGCTTTGGAACACCTAGAATAAGTCTCTCTTAAAATTGGTACTCATATTTATCAAAGCAAAAGTACTCAATAATCATAGGAAACAAAATCTGACTCAGAATAAAGTCATTCTCAAGAGAAGAAAGATTAATAATATATAATGTATATTTTTGTTAATAATTAAAAATAAAAATAAATGAATAATTTTATAAAAATATAATTACTCTTGATCTATTTCAGGCTTATTAGGTAAGAAATAATCATTTTGACCAACATCGCTTGAGTTGATAAAATGCTCTGTATATTTATCCTTAGGAATAATGTCAACTAAGAAATCATATACCTCCATATTAGCTACAGCTTTACTAATATCATCAGCCTTTTTATTTTACATTTAGAACTTTTTTATTTTATTGTTGACAAAAGAACTAAGCTCTTTTAGTAAGGTCCTAAATAAATAGCTCGCAAGTCTTGGCCATTATAATAGGTGCATCCTATGAAATCATCTTATAATATTACATTTACATCCTCGTCTGTCTTCATGACCTTTTTAACTCAAGCTATTGGGATGATTTATTTTTTAAAGTTTGTTTTTAAAGGATCTATGTTGCACATATTTTTAAACTCTTCCGTAAAAGCGGTTTTCAAATTCTCTATATAGTTTTGATAAATATTTTATTGCTCTAATTATTTCTTATCTGATTGACTCATAATAATTATAATTTTATTTAGCTTAGATATATAAAATATAATTAATACTAATGAATTTGTAAATAGGCTAAAGAGTTATTGTAAAGGGTTATAAAGGTATAATTAAATTTGTAGGAAATCTGCATAATAATGACAATATAATATATATTGGAATATAATGGGATGATATTAATAGAGGCAAGCATGATGGGCTTGCTAATGGGTTTCGATATTTTTAATGCGATAATAATACGAGTGGCAGCTTGGTAAATATTAATTAAGTTTAGGTTGGGGATTCTTTTATTAAGAGCTATATTAGTAAATATTTAAAAGACTAAATAGTAATGGATCTTATAAATAAAACAGACTAAGAAATATTTTATTATTTAAAGCAGCAGGCTGAAGATTAATAGGCTGTTGATCATAATAAGGAATAAAAAAAAAGTGATGTTAAGTAAATAGCTTGAATATAAAATAAGAAAATTGAGTTTCTTGGATACAATAAAATATGGAGCTTTATATAATAGAGTATAAATGCTAAGTCTGTTACTCTTTCTGAAGACTCAACTAGTTTTATTGGAGACTATCAGTAAATAAACTCTATATTACCTAATATAAAAGAACTCATTTTATAGAACAATTTGATTAATAGTTTTGATATTCTTTAAGAAATAGACTAAGCTTTTCCTTATCTGTAATATTTATCTTTATCAGAAAACAAATTTATTAGCACCCCTTAAGACAATTCTTTGAAAATATAATTTAAAAATTTGTAGACTTTTATTTTATCTAATATTTGAATCTAATTTGAAGATTTTTACCAAATTTGACATGGCTTTAAGAATATTCTTAATCTCACTCTCAAAAATATCAGTTTGTTTTGGAATGAAGACATAAATCTAAATGCAAAAGATTTTCCTTAACTATAAACCTTAGATTTATCTTTAAATGGAATTGCCGATTTTAAATTCTTGAAGAAAATAGGAATTGATTAACTAAAAAGCCTAAATCTATAAGGAAATGAAATAGAATAAATTTATTTTTTTGAGAATTTATAAAATATTTAAAGTCTAAACCTTCAAAACAATAAAATTAAAGATCTAAAATAATTAAGTTGTTTATTTTACTATAAAAACTTAATTGATTTAAAAATATTTGGTAATCCAATTAATAACGTGATAAATACAAGCGAGATTTGATGTTATATTATTGGGATATTGCCTAATTTAAAATACTATAACTATAATTTAATTAGCAGAGAGGAAAGACGAGATTCAGAGATATACGTTCTTAAATAATCATTTTAGTTATTTTTTAAGCACTCAAATTAAAATCACAATAAATATCACTATAAATAATATATTGATTATTCCGCAAAAATCTTTCCAAACTTAGAATTATTATTATCATTTTATGGAAATCCATACCCTTAGTGAGATAGCTAATACACTGAATAGAACTAAATACCACAAATAAGCTCATTGAATTAACATTATTAAATTTGAAACGAGTTTTAGTCTTATATTAATGTTAATATTTTTGAGAATAAATGTTTAAGAAAAATTTAGCTTTACCTACCTAAGATAATTAATGTAAAATAATTATGCAAAATTTTAAAGAATATAAAAGCGATAGAAACAAAATCAGATTATTAAATCAGTTCAGATTAACAATTTAACATCTAATTAAATTATAGTGTGGTTTTATTAGATTATTTTGACCAAAACGAGATTGATATTTTCTTAAGAGAAATATTTTAAGTTATTTATAAAAATATTATTTAGAATTTTAATCTTTAAGTAATTCATAATCCCCATAGAAATACTAAATTTCCTTCAAATACATTATTTTATTTTCGTGATCAACTCATTAAGTATAGTATTTATTATTTAGTGGTATTTTAGAATACTATTTTATATTTTTGTCTTTACTATTGCTAGATACAATATTCTGGCCTTTTAATTATATATTTTCTTCGTCACTAGCCTTTACGGCAATTATAAGATTATTGTCATCATTCTCTTCGAACATTATTCTATATTCTTCCATAGATAGATTTATAAATTTTCAAAATATAAATGTGATGATTTTTTAAGCCACTAAGATAAGTATCGTATTTGAGTAAAATAAAAGAAGTATGGTTAGAGGCATTTCCTTAAGGTAAAAACATTAAATTAAAGCATGAAGTTGCAAAACTAAAAGCTCAATAAGAAAGACTCAAGAAGATGGAGAACCAATAATATGTTGCAGATCAATATTAGGGTACAAAAGAAATAGTGTTCTCACATTGTATAGAAACTACTAATAAATTAAGTCTTTTTGAAAAGATGAAGAGAATAATAAATATTAATAAGCCAATAGATAGTAAATAAGTTTGAGTGTCAAATAAATAATAAATATTTGCTCCTAAAGATTAATAGGATCTTGAATAGCTTGATTAGGAAATGAAAATATTAAAGGAATCACTTTTTATGATTAAAAGCAGTATTAAAGATAGCGTAGAGGATACTCTGATTGTTTAGAAGTCAAGAGAATTAAAAGAGAAAATAAAAGACTGAGTTAATAATGATGTATTAACTTATATGAGATAAAGAAATCCATTATTTGATCTTGAGGAATTTGAGTTTGAAATACAATATATTTTTTAGCAAGTATATTGAGCATATTTAAATCATGATATAGAGTAAATCCAGTCTCTTTGCTTGGGAGATGCTTTAGGCCATTTTAAATCCTTGATCGAGTCTGAGTAAGTAAAAGGAGGTGTTCAGAAATATAAGGAAATTTTCAACGTGATGCTACCTTCTTTAGAAAATGCAATAATTGTCAGAGACAGTGAGCCTTTGTTTGTATTATCAATAAAATTCCACGAGCTTTATTGCTTAGTTGATAAAAATGATGAGAGTAAAACTATAGAAGGAGATCAATATAAAAAGATTCTCAACGATATGTTACTATATGTTTGTTTAAATCCTGAGCCAGATATTGAGCAAAATGGACACGAGTATGTATTTATAAAATTATAAGAGAGAAATAAAATCAAATTGCTATTATAATTTTTAATTGAATTATTCTAAATGTGTTTAATTCAAGTATTCTTTATAAGTTTAAATAACTTTTTATTAAAGGTTAATTAAATTTTTTTGATAATCCTATTCTATCATTAAGAGATTTTATTTAAGTTTATTAGTTACAATATTGTTTTCACTTTAAATTTCTATCATCTCTAAAAATATATATATTCTTTAACAGCACTAAATAAAAATGATCGGATATTGTGTTTAAAGATATAAAGTAACCCTATTATTCAATAAATATATCCTTTTATTTTAATCGATATTTTCTTGTTCTAGAATATTAAAAACTAAATTCATCGAAAATTTTAATCGTTCTAAAGAATTATTTGCTTAAGACTTTTATCTTTCAATGTCAATAAGCTCTTCATAAATGTTCTAGCTAATATACTTTGAGTGAACTTCACTAAAAACTAAATTAACTATATTACAAAATGCTATATAAAACCTTTCATATTTTGAAAGCTTTTTAAACAAGCATAAAATTTATTTCAGAAGAATATTTATATCCTCTTTAACTTACAATTGTTGTAAATACTTAACTAAGATTTACTATGTGTTATTTTTTACTTCTTAAGAGGCAGTATTCAAACTTAATACTAAACCAGTTAAAATGTTCTATTTATATTCATTATAACCCAACAGAGTTATAGTAAACTCAAAGCAACTTTAGGGAATATCCCAGAAATAAACAAAATATTTGTCACTTTCTAAATCTAAGAACTTTTGGTTCTGCACTAAAGTTAAATCAAATTGTTTAAAATTATCTTTTTAAAATTTTATAAGAAACTATTTCAAATGGCTACATTAAAATAAGGGGGCGATATTAAGACTTTTAAAATAATCTTTATTAATTAAATCCTATAAGTAAAATCCAGCTTTTAATCTTGTTCTATTATTGGGTTCATTAATCAAAGTTAAAAAACGGCCAAGTATTTATTGCTAGGTTTGCTAGCTTAACTCACATTTATCTATATTTTAAAGAAGATTGTAATCATTAGTTAATGTTTACTCTCTTATGAACACACCACTATCTCCTTTATTATCAACTTAATAATTAAGAATTGTTTAGCTGTGAATCATTAAAAGTTATTCGATTTCTTTAAAATCTTTCGTTTTTTTAAATGACTCTATATTTATATAATATAATGCTTTAAGGCATTAAACTTTACTCATAGGCTTTATTGTTCAGTTTTATTAATCAATACTTTTTATGAGATATTGTTTAAATTATTAATCTCTGTTTAATAATTAAATATCAAAGTACTAGATAACAGCAACAAACTTTATAATAAGATCATTTAAGCTTTCTTTATATAACTTTAGAATTAATTAATCATAAAGCAATTCAAAATTGTTGGGAAATAATTTATGATAACTTACTGATAAAAACTACATGCATGTTTATAATCATTCTAGATTTCTTTGAGACATATTTTTCAATTCTCTTTAAATTATAATAAAAAAAGCTTGTAGCTATTCTTAACTGATTTCTAATTTACTTATTGCAATAGATTAAATTAAAAACAATAAATTGTTAAGTAATTATTCAGAGCCATGTCAATCCAATAATCCTTATTTATCCAAGACATTTGGAATATTAGTTATTAATTATATATTAGCTTATTTTATTTTAATTATATCATTTTACTTAATCAACTCTGAAAGCTTCTATTAAAAGCGCAAAAATAAATCAGAATGCTCGTTTTAATAATCATCATTGTACAAAGAGGCTTTTAAAAATATATCATCTTTGCTTTTCATCTATTCAACCAAGATATTAAAATTACCTGATAAACCATATAAAATTGAACCAATGCAAATTAAAAGACCCTAAAGATAGTTACTATTTTTTGAATTAATTTCTTTTATAAGTTAAAATAAAAAATCCTAAGCCAAGTATAAACTATCTTAAACGCCAATTTTTACAATTGATAAAGCTGAGAGATATCTATATTCTTATTTAAAATGGTTCAATCCCTTTTCTTTTAAATACTTTATAAAAACATATTTATAATCAGAAAACTGAGAAATAAATGGAGCTAGTTCTAAAAAACAAAAATCTTAATTTCCTACCGCAAAATAATCCATCTCTTAAATTATATTAATCCCATTTTCAAACTAGCCTTATCTTCCGACGTTTTCTTAATAACTTGCAGCAGCAGCTTTTCTCAAATTACATTCTCTATCAAATAAAGAAGTAAGCAATAAAAATTAAGATAAATTCTTTACATGAGGTTTTAGTAACTCTTTGTCAAAATATCTGGCCAAAGACCAACTTACATAACATGCAGCATCTCTTACGATACTACCTTTAGAGGATAGACCAATTATTTCCTCATATACAATCGCATCTTATAATATACTGAAAACATTTTCTAAATATTTTTATTGCAATATATTTAGTTAGCAGTATTCTCCTATTGTCAAACAAATTGTGTGTTTGCCGTATGTGTTTTCTTTTTAGTATTTATTTAAAATAAATTCAAATATTTCATTAGATAAATTCTAATGTAATTTTAAAGAAATTTTAGCAAATTAAATGGAAATATATTCTCTAATTATAGTGCATTGAGATCCAATATAACTAAGACAGTAATTTATACAACTCTCTATTAAAATTAGATTTTTTAAATAATTTTTTGGCTTTGTGATATTAATAGCATTTGCTTATATGTGGATTTTTTAATATGTTTTTTCAAAATGATGTTAGTTTGTTATCATATCAATATCATCTTGTTCAATTATAATATCTAATTGCTTTCTTTTTATATTTTATTTATTAAAACAATAATTACCTATTAGTTTGTGTGCTAGTTTAAATAAACACTTTATGTAAAAATATTAAGTATTATAGCATTATTCTTAGATACTATTATTAATTCTTTGATTTTCTAGACAATAAAAGAGTTTTAAATATAAATTTTCATCTTGACTTATTTGTAATATTTTTAAAAGTCTTTAGATGATAAAGTAAGAAGATTTGGATTGAATATTTAAACTTTGTAAGCCATTTGTGTTCCTATAATTTAAATTAATTATTAATCTATTTAGAAGATTTTTTATTTTAACTTATACGTTATTATCATTTCTTTTAATTAGGACTTAAATACAAAATATTAGTGCTTATAATGTTTCTTAGTTTTGATTCAGATTTTATTTAAAGAGTTTAAAGATTAATTTAACAATATTTGTTTCTTTGCTGATTAAATTAAATTATCTGCAATAATCTAATATGGTATTTATATTTATTCGACTATAGTCAAATGGTATTAGTAAATAAACGCTTAAATACAAAAAATAAAACTAAGAATATTTTTGATTCCACTTACCTTAGTAGGCTATAATAAAGAAAAGTGTTTGTTAAAATTAGGCAGCATTTTGTTACAGCTTTTATTATAATTATTTGCTTCCAATTTAATTTTAAAGTTATATTAATATCTCACTTATCATTTCAAAGTATTATGAGATAGGTATTAAAGTTCTTTAAGTTTCATATATTTAAAACAAAACCTCAAAGTATTTTTATGATAGGGTCTAGAGTACATCAAGAATTTTATCGATAGTTTTCTCAATAAGTTAAAAATATTCTGCATATTTGTGCAGTAATGTTTGAACTCTTTAAAATACTCATGCATCTTTTTAATTAAATATTTATAGATTATTATGTATACTATCTTCAAATATAGATCTAATTATATAAACATCTTATAGCATTTATTTTTGCTCCTATTTAAACAGTAAATTATTTGGATCAAATTCATTTTCAATCAAATTTTCGGTGTTAGTTTATTAAATATCATTTTCATTTTGATTTTCTTAATTTTTTCTAATAGATTGATTTACACCCATATAAATAGAATTTTCTAACCAACTCATTATAAATATAAAATATAATTATTCTATTTCTATTGAAATATCAAGGTCATTTTGTTGTTAGGCTTTTTATAGCTTCTTTTGGTATGTTGTCATATAGTTATATTGATAGCATGTGAAAATCAATAAAAACTGAGTCATAAAAAGCAGACTAATCATTCCTATTTTGTATAGTATATTGCTTTTTTAAAAAAGAATAGTTAAAGATTATTTCTAATCACTTATGTTTAGTTTTTGCCCAAGTCCTATTCCTAAACAAATAAATATAGAAAAATACAGTATATAATGAATGATCCCTGGTACGAAATACTAAATAAAACTTATTTCCAAAAGTGATATTAAATAATTTTTATAATTAATAGGAATAAACATAATTCTTAAATAAACACTTGCCACCCATGGATTTTTCTTTGAATATAGGTTAAGAAAAACTCCATATTAACATTTGCTAATTAAAGACATTATGATTTATTTTAAAATATATTTTGAGAGAATAAATGATGTTGTCATTGCTAAAATAATAGCTGGAAGTATTATTAACATACATTTAATATAGTCTTAATAAACGACCCCTATTGAGATAAGTAGATATGTTATACCAGGTATTATTGTGGTTTATTAAACAATAGCACATGCCTCGATTATTAAAACTGTAAATAAAGGTCTCTTTATCTACATATCTCAAAGCATTTTTATAAATTAAAGTATTAGGGTATCATATTTTATCAGCATGGTTATACCTATAGTTAATGATACTAAAGCTAATAAAGTTAGAACTATTTTCTATGTTATTCTCGAACTAGATTATTGATTCATCACAGGACATTTATTTATATTAAGTTATCAGCACATATTATTTATATAATATATAACTAATTATAAAATATGCATACAAGAAAGACACTTCATAAACTAATATGATTTTTTGGAAATTGCTCGAAAGCAAATTTTTATGAAATTCTAGGTCTTTCAAAAACATCATCTTAAGCGGAGATAAAAAAGGCTTTTGTAAAGAAAGCTTAAGAACTACATCCAGATAAAAACCCAGACCCTTAAGCTTGATAGGAATTCAGCTAAGTTTCTGAGGCTTATCAAACATTAAATGACCCCCAAAAAAGAAAAATTTATGATTAATAAGATTTAAATACAGAAGATTAACAACAATATGAGAATTAAAGCTTTTAAGGCAATCAAACAGGATAGTCTAATTATTCTGGATTTGATAGTTTTGGTAATTTTTGAAACAATAATAAAAACTAAAATTCAGGTTTTGAGTCTTTTTTTACTGGCTTTGAGGATTTATTTGGAAGACAGCAAAAACAATCGAATTGATCATTTCGAGGAGAAGATATTTTCATTGCTTTAGATTTAACTTTTTAAGAAGCAATTCGTGGTGTCTCAAAAACGATAAATTTCAAAATTTTAGATATTTGTGACACTTGTCATGGTTCTAAATGCAAGCCAGGATCAAAGTCATAGCAATGTCAAAAGTGTTTGGGTAAAGGAACAGTAAATTATCAATAAGGTTCAATGCAAATTTAGGTGGGATGTTAGGCTTGTTAAGGATAAGGTGAAATAAATAATTCCCCTTGCATTTCGTGTTAGGGTTAGGGCAGAACTTATAAAATATAATCAGAAATGATTATAATTCCTGCTGGCGTCAATACAGGATAAAGTTTAAGAATAATTGGTAAGGGAAATGTTGGAGAAAATAGTGGCGGGGCCGGAGATCTTATTATTAGTTTAAGAATCTAAGAAGATAATCTATTTATAAGACACAACTATGATATATTTACAGAGCACTATATAAATATATATGATGCTGTATTGGGTAAACAATTGAAAATATAAACAATAGATTCTGAAGAAGAAATCATAATTCCTAAAGGAGTTTAGTAGGGGACTTAAATAAAAATTCCAAACAAAGGTGTATCAAAATTGGCACCAAATTAAGCATAAAGAGGAGATCATTATTGTATCATAAATATCAAAATACCTAATAGCATTAGTGATGATTAGTAAAAGCTTTATTTGTAATTGAGAAATCTTGATGAATATAGTACGTTAAATAAAGATTATGTAAAAGATGAAAAACAAAATTAAAAAGAAGATTAAAAAGGATTTTTTGAAAAAGTGGGAGAAGCTTTCAAACAAAAAATTAAAAAAGATAATTAAATTTAAAAAATATTTAAAATTTTATAAAAATTAAAAACTTAAAAGACATGCAGGTTTGATTTTATTTAAAGTTTATTATAAAATTATAATAATGAAAATGTTTAATTATATTAAGAAACCATTTTCAATAGTGGCCCTTTATATATTATGCATCCATATACTAAACATATTAGTGGCAATTCCTCAGAATTTAATAAACACTTAGTTTTATTTGGGCATAATGTCTGGCATTTTAATCATATAGGATTTTGGAATAATAACTGTTTTGTTTTTCAAATTAAAATCACACTATAGATTGACTACGCAGGAATAAGAAATTGGCTAGTATGCAAGATCTTTGTTCTATAAACTTGATCACTTTAATCTAGAACATGAATCTTGGTCTGAATTTAATGAAATCTTTAGCAAAGTTAGGTATATATTGTCTGTAAAGTCCACTAGACTTAGATTTATTTTTATTAATTTAGTTTCTACATTTTACATTAAACTTTTAGTGCAAACAATTATTTAATTACTATACTTCATTTACTAAGTTGTATTTGAGTGAAGGAATTACTTGCCTTTGGTACTACTCAACAATAATTTATTTCTGGTTTAATTAATATTCTATGTTAATATACAGCTAGATGATCATGATTTTAAAAAAAATACATAACTACTAACTTTATTAGTTTTAGTGCCTTTTTTATTTCAAACTTATTTGTATATTTCTTTATCTAAAAATATTTTAACATAAAATATAACAAATACATTAATAGTTTTGTTGTTAGACTCTATTACTACTTATAAATACAATATAAAGAGGATCAAATCACTTATTCACAATGCATACAATTATATTAAATAATAACCCTTCTAATATATTTAAATTCTTTAAATTTATAATAATTATATTTAAATTATAATGAGCACAAACATCAGTTAAACCGCTAAAACTACCTTAGTTATTAATGAAAAGGATCTTGAAAGAAAAGCTACCGCTATTCAAGGCTTTGTAAAAACCAAGCCCCTTAAAGACTCTAGGTTTGGAGATGTTTTTGTCTACAACAACAATGCCTTACATCAAACTCTTATCTGTAAAGAAAAAGTAATTAACTCTAAAGAAGAGGCTTTTAAAGAGCTTCAGTGTTTATCTAACAGAATGGCCATGAATCATCCTTCTCTATAAAATCTCATTGATTACAGCTGTACTCTTTAAACTTCTCTGTGTTCAAAGAGCTTCCTTATTCTTGCCTTCTATGAAGTCCCAGAAACTGACTTAAACAAAGAGCAATAAAATATGCTAAAAGAGCTAAAAACCTTTTAGGAGGAAGAGTTGTCAAAGATATACGAGCAGATACACGGAGCAATGAAAGTATATCATACTAAAGAAATCACCCATGGGGAAATTAGTCCACTTATGATTGGAAGAAGATAAGATACATAGTAGTACATACTTTTAGACCGACTAAGAGATTTAAATAATGATCCTTTAAAAGTATAAACAAGCTTGGTAATTAATAAACAGAGATTATTTATGAGTCCTGAGTTGTTTGAGAAACTAAAAGGAAAGCAAAAGAATATTGTAATAGACTATAAGAAAAATGATCACTTTTGTTTTGGAATGACACTTCTGTCTTTATATACAGGATCCTCCCTTTAAGAATGTTATTTGTTGAATGGAGAATTTGATCACACAAAATTATAAGAGATTTTAACTACAATGAAAAAGACCTGCAAGAATCCAATAGTATCTTATAAAATTGAGCATCATTTGAATAACAATTCTCCTTTAAGAGTGGCCTTTATGGAAAAACACGGAATACAATAGCCAGCAGAGCCATGTACTAATAATCAGAATATTGTTTGTGATGAAGCCAACGCTAACTACTTCGAATGTGAGAATGATGCCAAGGTTTACAGAGAAAATGTTACTCCAGGGAAAACTACAGTAACCTATTATTAAAATGGATAGGTTTATTATCCTAAAAATTAAATTGAGCCGACAGAAGTATCAACTCAACAGTAATAGGGAAATTACGCAGAAGGAGCACAGTATTATTATTCTCAATATAATCCTAACTATCAGGGAAATTAAACAAGAGCTTCTTATGCAGTTTAAAGAAATGAATAGCCAAATAATTTTAAAAATTTCTATGAGTAGTCTACAAATGATTAGTCAGGAAATGCTGAGGCCCAAACCAATTTATAGAATGTAAACTATATAGCCTAATAGCCTGTTACCTAAAGTACAATTATAAGAAGATCTTATGCTAACATCCAATAACCAACTGATGAGTACATTAGTGAATGGACTACAGATGAATAGGGAAGAAAAGTAGAGATCAGAAGATATAAACCAGGATATAGACCAAACGGGTTGGCGGTTGAAAACAATAATTATGCTCCTTAGTAATCTAAAGTAATTAGATGATCTTATGTTTAAAATTACTAACCATAGATTGTTTAGTAAACAACAGAAGGAGAATCTCAGGCGAATGGCCAAAAAGTAACTTATTACAGTTCTTATGAGGAATATTTAAAAGCCAAATAAGCTGAAAGAGAGCAACAGTAAACCTATTATTAAACAGAATAGTAACCTGCTTATAGCGAAGATAACTAAGATGCTTATAATTACTATCAACAATAGTAATATTAAATATTATTAACTTTATAATTTTAACTATTAATGAAAGACTCAACTTGTGAGTACCAGTAATTGAAATAAGTAAAAGAAATTGAGAAAAATATTCAAACGAACTAGAAGAAAAGATTATCCTAAATAAACTTAATGAAAACCTAGCTTAGTTGATCAATTAATACTATTAATAAGGTTTAAATGTAAGTACAAATATTTTAAATTAAAAAAGATAATTTGAAAAGACAATAAAAATTAGCTGCTAAATAATAAAGAAAATAAAGAAAAAAAATCTTGCAAAATTAGAAACTCATAAAATTGATTAAAAACGAACACAATATTACTTTATAAGCAAATCTAGAGAAAAAACAATGATTGTAATAGGATTGCCAATAATAAGAGAAATAACTATAAGAATAGATAATCTTGTGAAGATCTATTGATATTAGGAAAAAGTAAGAATTATTTAGTAAAACTTTTTAAAGTAAATTAATTACACATTAGGCTATCCAATTGTATAATAATGGTAAATAAGAGTTTGTAAAATAATGAATATAATAAGAAAAAATATAGGTTGAAAACAGAATTAAAAAAGAAAAAGAATGATTAGAAAAAATATCATAGAAATTTGAAGATGAATAAAAAACGTTGGGCCAATCAATTTAGATATAAAAAGAAATTATAAATTAATTCAAAAATCTCATAAAAAAAAATAAAAAATAATAAAAAAATTTGTATCCATTATTTTCTCTCCTTATATTATTTATAATTTTAAATTTATTATTAGTGATAAAATCTAACATATATAGAAAAAATCATTAGCATAAGAGCACTTATCAAAATCTATACCCCTATATTATAAATTTCTTTCAAGAAAAATCCAAGAATTTCTTAAAGAATTATTATGGTAGTAAATGAAACAACTTATGAAAACAGAAATAAAACTGTCATGGATTTAGTTAAGTCAAATTTGTGTCTCCAATTCGATAATACCATATTACATAAAGACATCAAAGGAAAAACTTGTGCTCCAAACAGAAAAACAAAAAATAATATTAACGACATTATCTTCATATACATACTTACTCCTATTAAAATTAGCAAAATAAAAATCGATCAGCTATAAGTCTTAACTAAAAACTCTTAGTCTTTATCCGCTAATCATATACTATATGCTATTGAGCTAAGTATTCCTCCCAATCCAAAAGCCAAGAATAAATAGTTTTTATTTTGACTATGTATATCAAAATACTCTAATATTTTTTCAATATTCATTCCAATAATTACTGTTAGTGTAAATTGAGTTGCCTGAATTCAAATTAGTGAAACAAATTATTTGTTTTAAATATAGGGTTTTATTCCTACATTCTCAATACTCTCTCGAGCTTGGTACTAAACCAGCTAGCTAATTATCAGAAGTATTAGATTAAGCAAAAGACCTGATATAATAATATGTAGCTTAGTGATTCTGTTATAGATCTGCTCGTTTTCTGTTAATATAAGAGGCAAAATCAAACCTAATCCAGAGCCAATTGATGGAGCAATATTTAATATGGTTATCATAAGGGGTCTTTTTCGGTGATATTTGAATTTCTGCGCTGCAAATTCTAGCATGTTTTATTAATACAAAGCAGAATAATAACCGATTGACATCTACTAAAATAATAACCATATATAACTTGATTTATCAAAGAACATAATAATATTGTTAACCAAAACTAAACCCATTGCTATGTTGCTAAGAGTTTTAAACTTTCAAGGTCTTTCTGAAAACAAAATTTAAGCACTGCAAACTCCCATTCCAAGAATGAAAAACAAAGTAAAAAATACAACATTTTCTTCATGAAGGTTATATAATTTAGATATAACGTGCTACAAAGAGTTATATAAGAATTAAAATATAGAGCTAATAAAAAGGCAAAAAAAAAATATAGTGGCCTAAATATAGTTTTTAATATTACTTTTCTTTATAGTCTAAGCATCAAGAAGCTATAATTCACTTTCTGAATCCGACATTATAATTTAGAATTTATATATTTTTTATAATTAATAAAATTGGCTTTAAGGACATAAATAACTAAAAAATATCAAGACCCTGACACATTTTTTAAATTAACATTAGTATAAATTATTAAGATGTTTAATAATAATATTGTTAAATTAATTTATAATTTTATATTACTGGTCAATAAATTTATTTTTATTGCTAGTTAATTATTTACTTTTACTAAAATAATTGATAGGAATAAAATAACTTGAGTAATTTTTTTTTATTGTAAACAAATCAGTAGGTATTTGTAAATTAAATTCATAATAAAAATATTATTTAAATTTAAATTTCTTTTTTGTATAAATTGATAAATTACAGATTATAAAATTAATTAAACTAAAGTAACAATGAAAATTACAAATATATAAATTTTATTTTTTAATAAACTATTTTTGTAATCTAAAATATTTATTGTTTCTAAAGATACTATTTTTTATCCATTTTAGTTTTTTTATTATGTCATTTTAAAATAGAATCTAATATTATCATTATAATCAAATAGAAGTTTTTTTTACTATTGAATTTTGTTTATATTATTATTAAGAGTTATAATTAGCTAATTTACTTTATTTTAACTAGAAGCAATTTTTGAGAAATTTAACATTAAATTAGTTAAGTTGTTGGTTAATTATTAATCTGATTTATTATCTAATAATTCGTTTAGTTATCTTTACTGTTCTAAAGAGATAGCCAGATTTTTGATAATTAAAGGTAATATTTTTTATACTGAGCTAATATTACTTTTAAAAACCTATTCTATTTATTATCAAAAACTTTAAAATGTAAAAAGATTATTGTCTTTTAGTAAATTGTTTTCAATTTGTGTAATTTATTATTCTATTTCCATTACATTAAAGAATATAAATATATTTGTGTTATCAAATTATAATGTTTACTTTTAAGTTAATAAATCAATCGCCTATTAGATTATTCCTTATATCTATTTATATTTGTAAACTTGTTTCTTAATGAGCTAAGCTTTTCCAACAAAATCAGCAACTTAACTTAAAATTGATTGTTAGTTTTATTGCTATTAATTCATTAGCTGGGTCGTTTATTCCGTTACCAAGTAATAGTCTTAAAATAATGGCAAAATATCAGCAATTTATTACAAATCTTTATAATTAAATTCAAATGAATATTTATTGTTTAGTGTCTTAAACCCTAAAGAATATGGATCTACAGATGCAAAGGATTTAATTTAATAAGGAATATTTTAATTTTATAATATAACTTCTGGTTGCAATTATTTTTATTATTAGATTATGCTTGAGCTCATGGGCTTGTTGATTTTTCTCTAAAGTTTATCATCTATAGCAATTAAAACCTTTCTACTTCTTACCTATCCCTAGTTACTTAGCTTATTATACATTAAAAACTCTGACAGCATAATCAAGATCGACATTATTATTTATTACTTCATTATAACAATAATTTAAATTTTAAATTTATTAAAAAACTTCTTTTAATTGTGATATTTATTCTTAAGTAAGAGATTTAGGCATCTGAAGATCACATCTTATTTTGAGATCCCCTCTTGCTTTTCCATAGCTTGATTTAAACAGTCCCTCTCCGGATAATAAAATCTCTTAGTCTGGTTAAGTGATATTATTTTTCTCTACACTAATATATCTTCCATCAAGTGTTCTAATTTCTTTACTAAAGCCCAATAAAGCTTCTAACAAACTTAACCTCAATGAGGCATTTAGGTTAGATTAGTCCTAAACTTAATAGAACTCGTGATTTAAATAATTAACAATAAAAACTAAATCAGCAGGAGTTTAATCTAAATATTCGCTGGCAGCTCCAGACATAATTATTTTCTCACCTTGCTTTGCACTTCTAGGAATGGATAGTGTCATACTCTCATTTACATCATGCAGTTTATTTCCATTGCATTTGTGACATTTTTTATGTATTGTCTTGCCCTTACCTCTACATACTGGGCAAATAGTTTAAGTCTATGTTACAAATCCTGGCATTACTTATACTGTCTCCATATAGACTCCTCTTCCATTGCATTTGGAACATTTTTATAAATCATGCTCACTATCAGCCCCTGTTCCATTACAGTGAGGGCATACTACTTATTTGTTTATTGTAAAGTCAATATCTGTCCCTTTGAAAATTTGCTCTAAAGAAACATAAATATTTATATTATAAGGTTCTGATTATTTAATTTCTTCTTCTTAATCATCTTCCTAACCATTTTCAGAGTTAAAACCAAAATTGAAAAACCCAAACGGATCAAATCCACCTCTTTATTAACCTTGATTTTATTACTGCTGCATTTGCTCAAGCCCTTTCTTACCGTGTTTATCATATAGTTCCCTTTTCTTGACATCTTTTAACACGTCATAAGCTTCAGATATTGATTGAAACTTTTATGTGGCATCTTTAGCTTTTGATTTATCTGGGTGATATTTTTTTGATAAATCATTAAATGCTTTTTTGATTTCTTTTGTTGTGGCTTTTCAGGAAACACCAAGAACACCATAATAACATTCCTATCATAATAATTTAAATAGAGTTGCTAAAAAAATAGCCTATAATAATCTCATGATTTTATTTTATAAAATTAATTATTAAAATAGTTTATTTTTGGGTTTATTGCTAGTAATCTTTTGAATGCATATAAGAACTTTCTTTAGTCTATATTATTCATATGGTCTTTTTATTTTACGTTTTATTTAATTGAATAATATTCTACAGTTGCCTGTTCTCTCATACACTCCTATTTCTTATATTCCGATTGGCCAAGGCTTATTTCCAATCGCTATATCAAAATATCTATCTAAGGAAAGGTCATGCATGTTTAATAAGCTATAGTTAGAGCAGGAAAAAAAGGATTCCAATATTTCCATATTAAGCTTGTATTCTAGAAGTAATAAAAGAAGAAGTTAAATATCTTAAATAACAGAAGAAATAAATTTATTTTGAATTTAAGTCTATGCAGAAGTTTTAAGCATCTATGATAACTATACTATTATCCAATTGTAAACAAAATCACACTTCTTTTAATATGGTATATCTTTACAGAAAACTTTAATTGATCAAAGATGTTTGGCTTTTTCTATTTATAGCTTAAATTGATAATTAACTGAGCCTAATAAATCATGGTTAATATTATATTGATCTATATTAAATTCAGCTACTAATTATGTATCTTATTATTATTTGTTATTTTCCTATTAGCATTCTTGTTACTCATTACTATATGAGAGTTTTTAATCATTTTTAATACTTTAACAATTCTAATATTCTTTTTATATTTATACAGGATTTACTACTTATATATTGTTTTATTAATTTAGAATCTCCTTCTTTCTTTTGTCTACTAAACCTTTTAACTTCTCCATTATAAATTTAAAATAATAGTTATTAAATCTTTTAGTGAGTTTATAAAACTAGTTCTTGAACAAAGAGGTCTATTTCTTATATTGCATTTAAAACTCTCTATTTTTCTTCACTTTCTAGATAAAGAAACTAACCTTATTGTAAACTATCTTTTCCTATTGTTTCCATATCCTTAACCCCTCTTAAAACAATATTTGTTCCAGTCAACTATTGTAATTCTTCCAAAAACTATATAGATTTTAATTGAATCTAATCATTTAATGGATATTTTTATAGATAAATTTCAGCAAAATATTTACCGGTATTTAAATTCTCTCTCACATTAATTATTTATTTGTTTTGTTGTCTGTATTTCAGTTCAAATTTTTTTTCAAAATATTCTCAAATATTTTTTCTAACAAATAGAATAATTTATTCCTAAGTGAGGTTTCTTCTTTATCCTTCTATTGCAAACTCCAATGCTACTTTTTTAACCTCTTCTTAATATATAGGATTTTTTAGGAAATTAATTCATTCTTTTATCTTTTTGTTTTCAAATTGTTTAGTTTTGAAATCTTCTATTTTTTATTCTTCATCATAGTTTAAATTAACTCCAAAATCCTTGCTTTAGATGATCTTAAGTATGCTTTATTATTCAGACTCATTTTCATCAAACTAAAACCCTTTTCCTTTTTAGTTTCTATTCTTTACTTAGGTAGCTTCTCCTTTATTTACTAATTCTTTAAAATCTTAACTCATCTAAATTAACCATTAAGGTATTGGTAGTTAAGATATTTTTAATGCTTAAATTATCTCAGATGCAAACTCTTTGTCTTCCTAAGTTATCAATGTAATGGCAAGGCCTGTATTTGTTCCTCTACCTGTTCTACCCACTCTGTGAACAAAATCCTCTTTATAAGTTGGACAATCATAATTGATTACAAGAACTATATTTTTCAGATCTAATCCTCTAGACATTAATGTAGTAGTTACAAGTATATTATTTGGCTCTTGATTTAGTTTCATAAAGTTTTCAAGCCTATCTTCTTGCTCCATTTTACCATGAATCAATAAAGGATAGTATTTATATTTGAGAAGCTTTTCAAAAACATTGTCAGCTTATTCTTGTTTATCTACAAATATTATTATGTTTCCTTTTTCTTAATTTTATCCAAGAAATTTCAATAGATAATTCATTTTATTTTCTTAAGTGCATTGTATTAGATCTATTTAAACATTTCAACTTATCTAACCTCTTTAACCAACAATTATTTCAACTGGGTTTGATAAGACTTGTTCAGTAAATTTCTCAATATTTTTAGGAAACGTTGCTGATATTAGACAGCTAATTCTATTTTTAGGAAACTAACTAATTATTTTTTATAACTGAGGACCAAACCCCATATCAAACATTCTGTCTGATTCATCAAGAGCTAGAAATATTATTTAAGTTAGATCTAATTTTCAGCTTTGTTTACTAGTTAGAATCTCTATTAATCATCCTGGGGTGCAAATAATTATATCTGGATTTTGTATTAAGGATCAAAACTATTCTTAGTAATCAACACCTCCCACAATTAAAGATACTTTGAGATTTGCAATATTTATAAACTAGTTGCTAACTTTTTCTATTTAAACTGCTAACTCTCACGTAGGCACAATCACAATAGCTAATGCAGATTTTATAAATGCGTTTTTTTATTTAAAATAAGCCACTTATTGAATTAATGGCAACATATAAGCAAGTGTTTTGCCACTGCCTGTCTCAGCAATTAATAGACAATCTTTTCCAGACAATAATAAGGGAATTGCTTAACACTAAATAGGAAAGGGTTCTTTGAGTCCTTTTTTACCTAGAAGTTCACAGAATTTTAAAGGAAATCCACAATGATACCAACTAAAAGTTGGAGATATATCATCATTTCCTTTAACTAATATTTAATTTAATTTGTGTCTGAGAATTTTTATCTAGTCGAAAGTAAGTTATTTAATTTCTTAAGAAGGTTTATATATGTTAAAAGCAAATTCATTCTTTTACTAATTCTCTTGTTAATTTTTTTATTACAGACCTATATCCTATTATTCTAGTTGATCTTCAGATGTATTATCATATATAGGATCATAATATTATTCTTATTTTATTTAATCATTTTCTTTTTAAATATTATTCTCAGTAAAATATTGTTCAAGAGGATCTAATTCTTATTCATTTTTATTAAAATAATTTTGAACTTAATATTATTAAACCTCTACTTCAGTCTCTTATTTTCAATTCTAAATTTCTTCAATTTTTTATTATATTTTAATTCTTTTGTTAACCGAGGTATCTTAATTCTAAATGGTGTCTTTAAATTCTTATGAACTAACTTTGTTTTATTATTAGGTCGTTAAGTTTGATTGTTTTTCTTTTAATTGATTTAATCAGTACCTAGCTAGTCTTTATTTTTATTCATTCATTATTTCTCCTCTTTAATAATTTGTCAATACTTATTAAATACCTTGTTGAAGTTTACTATGATAATTATTTTCGTGTTCTCTTCTTTACATTTATAATTTATAAATGGAATAGAATATAACTTACTATGATATAGCAGCCAATTTATGTGATAGTCAATTCTATGGCTTCTATCATCATACTCAATACCATGAAGAAGATCATAAGCAAGTGATTAAATGAGCAAATGATAATCGAGTATCCCATATGCTGTTTACTTCTGGCACAATTGCTGATTTCTACAAAAATATTGATCTTTGCAAACAATTCCCTGGCAACAAAACAACTATTGGAATTCATCCATGTATGGCTAAAAGCTATTAATATACCGAGCAAGAATATCTTGATAAAATTGACAAATTATACTACTAATACTCCTCATATATCTGTGCTATAGGAGAATGTGGGCTAGATTATGATTGACTTTTTATGTCAACAAAAGAAGAATAAATAAGAGCTTTTCCTCCTCATCTCAAACTAGCCTTTAAATACAACTTACCTTTGTATTTACATAGTTGAAATTGTGAGGAGGATTTCATTAAAATTTTGATATAAAATAAAGACTATATAAAAAGAGGCGTTGTGCACTCTTTTACAGGTTCTAAAAAAGAACTTTTATAAATACTTGAACTAGGTTTAGATATAGGTATCAATGGGGCTTCATTAAGGACCGAAGAGGGCCTTGAGAATCTAAAACTGATTCCTCTAGATAGGCTTCATTTAGAGACTGACTCCCCATATTGTGAAATAAAAGCCACACATGCATCTTTTAAATATTTAAAGATATAATAACCAGTTTAGAAAGTACATAAAAAGTATTCAGGAGATCATTTAGTTAAAGGCAGAAATGAGCCTTGTAGAATCAATGAAGTAGCTTAAGTAATCTCTGAATACTTGAAAATCAATCTAAAACAACTTTGCGAATAAATATATAGAAATTCTATAAGAGTTTTTGGAAACTAATAATAATGATATATTTTTAAAAGTTTAAATTATAATGACAAAAAAAAGTCAACTAAATGATACTTTATTGAACGTTGAAAACTTTAACATTGACAAGAATACCAGTAGGCTGAGTGTA